>OGXN01000010.1_pt1 | contig 234437 bp, 189 predicted proteins | sample 1576281 | NCBI WGS metagenome assembly OGXN01 (sample SAMEA3541494, study PRJEB24748) | human gut metagenome | biome: human gut; feature: human-associated habitat; material: faeces | place: China | collected 2012
CTTCGGCCACCGCGGGGGCGTGGTGGACATGTACGGGCATAATTTGACGCTGAATACCATCACGCATCTGGATTCCGGAGCCTGCTTCGGCAATTTCCGTGCGAATACCGCCGTGACATTCACGTTTACGAGGAACGGGGCGCAGGACTATCTTGGAGGCTTCATGGACGGAGGGGCCTTGAAGGACGGCCAGCTTCATGTGGTGTACGCGCCCGGCACGGGAGAGGGGGCGGTCTGGAACCTGTCCGGGCATATTTTCAATACCGGGGCGTGGACGGTGCAGGGAGGTGAGGTGAAGGTAGCCGGGGTGCATGCCCTGCACGCGGGCGGCTATGTGGATGAGAACGACTGGGAGACGGCCCTCTTTTCCACCGGAACGGTGAATGTGGAGAGCGGTGCGCGGTTCACGGCGGGAGGCCATGCGGAAGTTGGCTCTTCCGTGAACGTGGCGGACGGAGGGACGTATGCCATTCTTTCCGGCGGCAGTCACAGCGGGAACGTGGCTCTATCCGGTTCCGGGGCCGTCATGAGGGCGGAAGTGGACTCCGGTTCCGCGACGGAATCCGGCGTTATTTCAGGAACCGGCTCTCTTGTGAAAACCGGGGAAGGAACGCTGGTGCTGACCGGGGCCAATTCCTATTCCGGAGGTACCGTCATTGATGCGGGGACGCTCGCCGTAGGTGACGGGGAAAAAGACGGTTCCCTGGGTACGGGAACGATTGTCAACAATGGAACTCTCGCTTTCAATTCGCTCCGCGCCGGCTCCGTTAATTTGCAAATATCCGGGACGGGCCGCCTCGTGAAAAACGGTTCCGGAATGCTCGCCGTGCAGAAACGCCAGGCTTATACCGGAGGAACTACGGTCAATGAAGGAACGCTGATGCTTATTTCAGGAGGTGAGGAAGGTATCATCCGCGGAGGGCTGGTTATCAACCGGGGCGCAACGGTTTCCCTGCGCGGGGTGGACTGTTTCGGCAATTCGGGAAATGAGGCCTGCGTCAGCCATGTGGAAATTAACGGAGGAACCCTGTTCCAGAATGATACCAGGAACCAGACCTTCCGGAACATGACCGTCACCCTGGCAGGAGGGACGCTGGACGGCGTGGCGAAGGGAAGCATGGAGGTCTGGACGGATACCGTTTTCCAGGTAAGGGCGGCGGACAGGGCCTCGGAAATCAGGACGGTCAATGTCAAGCTGAGGGGAGGCAGTCCTGCTGTCTTTGCGGTGGAGCGCGGCACGGCGGAGGCGGATTTAAAAGTATCAGCCAACATCGTCAATTACTCCGGAGCAAAGGGCTCCGTTGCCAAGACAGGAGAGGGGATTATGGTTTTATCCGGAAAGAATACCTATTCCGGCGGAACGTCCGTCAATGGGGGAACGCTGGCAGCGGCCTCCAACCAGGCTCTCGGGACGGGGATGGCGACGGTCAATTCCGGTGGCTGCCTGGTACTGGGAGGCTTGGGGACGGATGCGGGCACGGTCAGCCTGGGGAATAATATTCTGGTGAAGAACGGAGGCATCCTTTCCGGTTCCGCCACCTTGTCCGGAAACACGGTCATGGAAGCCGGGGCTGTGTTTGAACTGACCTTGACCATGGGCGGTTCCGCAGGGGGCGAGCTGGCGTGCAACAGCCTGATGCTCCAGTCCGGCGTCTTCCAGATTGACGCGGGAGCCAAACTGAAGCTGGCGGCGTTGAGCCTTGACTATTCCACCGGTTTCTGGGGAACCTCCCACATCCTGAACTTCATTGAAGGGGGAGCGAACGCGACCCTGACGGGTAATTTCACGCTGGATGCGTCCGCCGCCGGGGATTACGCGGCGTACGGCCAGTGGAGCCTCCAGAAGAACGAGGATTCCAAGGAAATGAGCATGGTGTGGACGCCGAATGCGGCCCCGGAAGCTTCTTCAGCCATAGCACCGGCGTTTACGGCTACGGCGCCTGCTCCCGTGCCTGAACCCTCTTCCTGCATGCTGCTGATGGCTGCGCTGGGCGCGGTGTTCCTGCGCCGTTCCGTTCCGAGGAACGAATAAAAAAGGCCTGTAAATTCAGCGCGCCGTATTCCGGAGGGAGTGCGGCGCGCTGCTTTTCCCCGGTTCCGGGGTGGATGCGTAACGGTTTAAAGAGGAAGAATGCGCGCTCTCCGGGCAATTTCTTCCGGAGAAAGGGTGTACAGGCTGTCCAGCAGGGAGACGGCAAAAGAGCCCGGAACAGGGCTTTGTTCAAAGGCCATTTCCCCCGCAATGCCCATCAATACGGCCGTGGAGACGGCAGCCTGGAGAGGGGAAGGGGAGACGGCGGCGCAGGCGGCGGCCAGCGCGCCCATGGAACAGCCCACTCCCGTGACGCGGGACATCATGGCATGTCCGTTTTCCGTGGCAATAACCTGGCGGCCGTCCGTGGAATAGTCCGTGCGGCCCGTGACGAGGACAGCCGCCCCCGTGTGCAGGGCCAGTTCTCTGGCCGCCTGCAGGGCGTCTGCGCTGGAGCTGGTGCTTTCCGGGCCTTTCGTGACGGAGGAATAGCCGGCCAGGGCCATGATTTCAGAGGCGTTCCCGCGGATGATGCGGGGCCGCCTTTCCTTCAACTGCTCCGCCAGCCGTGTGCGCAGGGAAAGAGTCCCCACGGCCACAGGGTCCAGCACCCAGGGAATGCCCAGCCGGTTGGCTTCCTGCACCGCCGTCTGCATGACGGTTCCCTGTTCGCGCGTCACGGTGCCCAGGTTGACCAGCAGGGCGTCTGTTCCGCCACGGAGCATTTCCACGGCTTCCTCCGCATCGTTGAGCATGGCGGGAACGGCTCCTGCGGCCAGCAGCAGGTTGGCTGTCAGGGGCTGGACAACGGAGTTGGTCAGAGAGAGAACCAACGGGGCCGCCTCCCGGATTTTTTCCAGATCGGCGGAGACGGCATGGACGAGGTCAGTTGATGAAGGCATGGCATGAAGGATACTTGGTGTCCCGCTATTTCCGCAGGGCGGACGGTCAGGCCAGCGCCCGTGCGGCGGCTTCCGGATCCTCCGCTCCGCAAATGGCGGAGACGGCGGCAATGCCGGCCGCCGCTCCCGTGGCGTGCACCAGCCGGGCGCGCTCCGCGTCCAGCCCGCCAATAGCGACGACGGGCAGGGGTGACTGTGAGGCCAGAGTGGTAAAGCCGTCCACGCCCAGCACGGGCGGGGCGTTCAGCTTGGAGATGGTGGGAAAGACTGGCCCCATGCCCAGGTAGTCCACCAGGGCGGCGTCTACGGCGCGGAGTTGGTCCGCGTTGGAGACGGAAAGCCCCAGAATCCTGTCCGGGCCAATCATGGCCCTGACGGCAGAAACAGGAAGATCGCGCTGGCCGATGTGGACGCCGTCCGCGTCCAGCGCCAGGGCCAGGTCAATGCGGTTGTTGACGATGAAGGGGACGCCGCGGGACGCCAGGAAGTCCCGGATGGGCAGGGCTTCCCGGTAGCAGGTGCCCGCGTCCGGATTGGTGGAGCGGTACTGCACGATGGTGACGCCGCCGTCCACAGCCCTCTGGACGGTTTCCAGGAGGCTGTGGCGGCATTTGGCCGCTTCATCAGTGACCAGGTAGAGATGGAGGTTGAATTCTTTCATGGTAACGGAATGGGAAAGATTAGTCTGTGAACAGGGGGGTGGAGAGGTAGCGGTCCCCCGTGTCCGGCAGCAGGACCACGATGGTCTTGCCCGCGTTTTCCGGGCGTTCCGCCAGCCTCGTGGCGGCCCAGAGCGCCGCTCCGGAGGAAATGCCCGTCAGCACGCCGTCCGTGCGCGCCAGCTCCTTGCCGGTGGCGAAGGCGTCTTCATTGGTGACGGTGATGACTTCATCATACACGGAGGTATCCAGCGTTTCCGGCACGAAGCCCGCGCCGATGCCCTGAATCTTGTGGGGGCCGGCAGTCCCCTGAGTCAGTACGGGGGAGGCGGACGGCTCCACGGCCACGATCCGGATTTCCGGGTTGCGGGATTTAAGGTACTTGCCCACGCCCGTGATTGTGCCTCCGGTGCCGATGCCCGCCACGAAGATATCTACCTTGCCGTCCGTGTCGTTCCAAATTTCCGGTCCGGTGGTACGGAAATGGACTTCCGGGTTGGCCGGGTTGACGAACTGGCCGGGGATGAAGCTGTTGGGCAGTCCTGCGGCCAGTTCCTCCGCCTTGGCAATGGCTCCCTTCATGCCCAGCGCGCCGTCCGTCAGCACCAGTTCCGCGCCGTAGGCCTTCAGCAGGTTGCGGCGTTCCACGCTCATTGTTTCAGGCATGGTCAGGATGATGCGGTATCCGCGGGAGGCGGCCACCGCCGCCAGGCCGATGCCCGTGTTCCCGCTGGTGGGCTCAATGATGACGGAATCCGGTTTCAGGGCTCCGGAGGCTTCCGCGGCGTCAATCATGGCCCGGGCAATGCGGTCTTTCACGCTGCCGGCGGGGTTGAGGTATTCCAGCTTGGCCAGAATGGTGGCGTTCAGGCCGTTTTTGTGTTCGTAATTGGTCAGTTCAAGCAGCGGAGTGCCGCCGATCAGTTCCGTAATATTACCGTAAATTTTCATGGCTTTAAAAAATAAGAGCGTTGTTGCCGTTAAACTGTTAGAGAATGGAGCGGAACCCGTGTTCCAGATCCTCAAGGATGTCGTCAATATGTTCCGTGCCGATGGAAAGCCGCACCGTGGAGGGCGCGATGCCGGCTCCCCTGAGCTCCTCTTCCGTCATCTGGGAGTGGGTGGTGGAAGCCGGGTGAATCACCAGGGACTTCACGTCCGCCACATTCGCGAGCAGGGAAAATAATTCCAGGCTTTCGCAGAACTTGCGAGCCTTTTCCGCGCCACCCTTGATTTCCACGGTGAAGATGGAGCCGGCGCCGTTCGGGTAGTATCTCCGGTAAAGTTCGTGGTTCGGATGGTCCGGAAGGGAGGGATGGTTCACCTTGTCCACCTGGGGATGCGCGGCCAGATAATCCACCACGCGCAGGGCGTTCTGTACATGGCGTTCCACCCGCAGGGAGAGGGTTTCCAGCCCCTGGAGCAGCAGGAAGGAGTTGAACGGGCTGATGGTGGCGCCCGTATCCCTCAGCAGGGTGATGCGGATTTTCGTGATGTAGGCCGCAGGGCCGCAGATGTCCGCCAGCACGGCGCCGTGGCAGTTCGGGTTGGGCTGGCTGATGCCCGGGAATTTATCGTTCTGCGTCCAGTCGAACTTGCCGCCGTCCACAATCACGCCGCCCATGGCCGTACCATGGCCGCCGATGAATTTGGTGGCGGAATGCACTACCACGTCCGCTCCGTGTTCCAGCGGGCGGAACAGGTAGGGAGAAGCAAAGGTGTTGTCCACAATGAGGGGAATGCCGTGGGCGTGCGCCACTTCCGCCAGAGCCTCGATGTCCGCAACGTTGGAATTCGGGTTGTCCAGGCTCTCCACATACAGGAGCTTGGTATTTTCCCGGATGGCCTTGGCAAAATTGTCCGGATCGCTGCCGTCCACGAAGGTGGTTTCAATGCCGGATTCGGCAAGCGTATTGGCAAACAGGTTATAGGTGCCTCCGTATACGTTGGCGGCGGAAACAATGTGGTCTCCGGCGCGCGCGATGTTCTGGACGGCGTAAGTGACGGCAGCCGCTCCGGTGGCCACGGCCAGCGCGCCTATGCCCCCTTCCAGGGCGGCGATGCGCTTTTCAAGCACATCTGCCGTGGGGTTCATCAGGCGGTTGTAGATATTTCCCGGTTCCGCCAGGGCAAAACGGGCTGCCGCCTGTTCGGAATCCTTGAAGACATAGGAAGTGGTGGCGTAGATCGGCACGGCGCGGGCATCCGTGGCCGGGTCCGGATTTTCCTGGCCCACATGGATCTGGCGCGTTTCAAAGCGATAATTCTTATTCATATTTTTTATATTCCTATCGGGAAAGTAGGGAATAGATAGTTAAAGGAAGAGAAGATGTCAAGCGCCGGGTGGGGAAAGTGGGACATGCGGCTAAAACCGGGTGATGTGAAAAAACGTTCCGGGCCGCCTGGAGCCGGTTAAATGCCTGCGCCGTAATCGCAGCCTATCTCCTTCTGCTGTTCCATCAGGTCTTCCAGCGTGACCCGGTGGAGGTAATTCTCAATAACCTGCTGGAGCCCCCGCCAGAAGGGCAGTGTGGCGCAGCTTGCCGCGCGCGGGCACGGGCTTTCCGGAGCCGCCGTGCAGGAGATGGGGAGAAGGGAGCCTTCCGTCAGTTTCAGGATCTCCTCCGTGGTGTATTCCCGCGGGTGCCGGGACAGGCGGTAGCCGCCGGACTTGCCCCGGAAGCTTTGAACAAAGCCCGCTTTCAGCAGGATGGCGATAATTTGTTCCAGATACCGTACGGTGATGTCCTGCCTGGCGGAAATCTCCTTCAGGGAGATGTAGCCGTCGTCATTATGCTGGGCAAGATCAATCATCAGGCGCAGTGCATAGCGTCCTCTGGTGGAAACCTTCATCATATTGCGCTAAATAAACGATATTTAAGGCTGCGCGTCAATCGGGAATGAAGGCACCGCGCGGAATAAACGGACAGCGCGAACCGCTTCTCCGTCAGGCGCCTCAGTAGCTGTAATGGCGCGGCACGCGGGGACCGATTCCGGTGAAGATTTCCCAGGAAATGGTGCCGGCTTTTTCCGCCAGTTCCGTCACGGGAATGTTTGGTCCCATGATCTCCACGGCCATGCCCGGTTCCGGATGGGGAACGCCGCTCACGTCCACCATGATCTGGTCCATCGTCACGCGCCCCAGCAGCGGGCAGGAGACGCCGTCCACCATCACGCGGGCGCCCTTGTGCGCCAGGGAGCGCAGGTAGCCGTCCGCATAGCCTATGCCCACGGTAGCCACCCTGGTGGGATGGTCCGTTACAAAGGTGCCTCCGTAGGAAATGCCGTGCCCCTCCGGCAGCGTGCGCGCCACCGTCAGGCGGGAGAACAGGGCCATGGCCGGCTTCAACTGCGCGGCCCATGGGGAGGGAATGGGGGAAAAGCCGTACAACACCAGGCCGGGGCGGCACATATTGTTGGAGGGAATCTCATAATCCAGGGAGGCGGCGCTGTTGGCCAGGTGGCAGTACTTCAGGGGCAGTTTTTCCCGGATGCGGGCGGCCATCTCTTCAAAGCGGGCAATCTGCTTCAGCGTCAGCGCCCGGTCCTCATCCGCACAGGGCAGGTGCGCGCCCAGCCCTTCCATGTACAGGCTGTCCAGTTCCCCCAGGCGGGAGAGCAATTCTCCAAGCTGGTCCGGCAGAAAGCCGCCGCGGCCCATGCCCGTATCCACGGAAATATGGATGGGGAGCGTCTTTCCATAGAGCCGCGCCAGGGAATTGTAATGCACGGCCTCCTCCATGGTGGAGATGAAGGAACGCCAGCCGTTCAGCACTATTTCCTCCCGCTCCTCCGGAAAGGAGGGGCCCAGGATGTAGGGCCTGGTGCGGCACCCTGCCTGGCTGATGCGCCGCGCCTCTCCCACATTGGCTACCCCGAAGAAGGCGATGCCTTCCGAATCCAGGGTGCGGCAGACCTGTTCCAGCCCGTGGCCGTAGGCCCCGGCCTTGACCACGGGCATGTAAAACTCGCCCTTGGCCGCCTGCTTGACGACGTTCAGGTTATGGCGGATGGCCCCGAGGTCGATTTCGGCCCAGGCGCGGGGGGGGCTGGTAACTGGCATGATGGAGAAAGGCGGAGAGGTTGGAAAAAGGAGAGGGGCGGCACGCTGCCCCGGTACGGAGGGATTGTCCGCCTTTGCCCGTGCAATGCCAGACGGATTTTTGTCAGTCTTGCCGCAGCAGGGAGGGATGATGGAGGCCGTATGTCCAGAACATGGCTCCGGTGGCGGGAGTGATTCCATCCATATTCAGATAGCGGGTCAGCAGGAGGGAGGGGGAGGCGTGGCCCATTTCCTTCTGAAGAAGGGCATGGTTGCCGAAATGGGCCAGGTGATAGGAGGCGTATGTGTGCCTCAGCACATCCTGCACCCATCCCCTCTTTCTTAAAATACCGGACTGGCGGCGGACCTCCCTCCACTTTTTTTCCCAATTGGGAGGGCAGACGGGCTTTCTGGAATGGTGCATGGAACCCGCCTGGTTGAGAATGGCGGCCAGCACGGGAAGGATGGAGACGTGGCGGCTTCCTCCCGTTTTGGCATGGCCGGGAGCCAGTGAGACCAGGCCGGATTTCAGATTGACGCGCTTCCAGGTCAGTCTTCTGACCTCGTAAGGGCGTATTCCCGCATACAGCATCAGGGCGCAGGCTGGGAGGCATTCCCCGCCGAACAATCGCCCCGCAGCGCGGAGAAGCTGTTTCGCCTCATACAGGGAAAGAGCCCTGATGCGCGTCTCTTTCAAGGTGGGGGGAGGAACCAGGGAGGCCGCATTCCTGCGGCACCATCCCCGTTTCAGGGAAAAATTCAGGATGCCGCTTAGAATCAGCCGCCCCTTGTACCGCTGGCGGACCGTGGAAAAGCTCTTGAGGAGGTAATGCTCGCAATCTTCCGGCGTGATGGAACGGACCTGCTTTCTTTTAAGCTCGGGACATTTTTTCATCATCCGCGCAGCCATGCTGCGGATTTCCTGGAGAGTACGGGACCTCCGGTGTCTTCTTGCCTCCAGGCTGGCTGCTGCTGCGTGGGGAAACGGAACGCTTTTTTCCTTGTCCGCAACAGCTTCTTCTCCCAGCCGTATGAATCTTCTGGCGCGGGTTATCCTGTTGCCCCTTCCCCCGCTGGCGTTCAGGAGGTCTTTTAACAAAAGGAAGGCGTCCATGGGAGAAATGCCCAGGGAGCGGATGAGCTTCATGCCTGTTTGGTCCATGTCAGATGGGGAAGAGGAAGGTAGGGTGTCCATGCTGGAGAACGTTGTAGCAGAGGATTCCTAATCCGTACGCAAGCCTGAAATGGAAAAAGGATTATTTTGAAAGCCAGATGGAAAAGGAAAAGCCAGTGAAAATGGCAAAGAGTGTTTCATGAATAATGCGTTGGAGTTTTTCCTGCATCCTTGAAGATGGGTATACGGATTAGGAATCCGTTATAATGTTGAAAAATGAGCATCTCCATTTCATTCAAATTACTTGTATTCGGAACCTGTTTCATGGTGGGGGAATATGCTTTCGCCCAAACGGTGGAAACAGGAAGGGCGGCAGGCTATTACACACGTTCCGGAAAGGGGGAAAAAAGCGCCAGAGCACGGTTTGAACGGTTCAAAACACGGAAAACGCCTGCAACTGCGACCAGTATAAGGCCTATTTCCGTTTCAGACCAGTATGGGAACAGGTATCACGGTGATCTGATTACAAGTACGTATGATCCTGCGGCCAAAGCCAGGGCGGGGGCCGCAGCCTGGGATAAACGGCAGAGCGCCAAAGCCAAGACAATCGTCAACCAGGCGGAACATGAAGCCCAGTCAAAGATTGCCAGGGAAGAGGAATCACAGGCTCTGCGCCAATCCCTGTTACGTCTTCAGGAAGCTGTAAAACAGGAAAAGGTGGACAAGATTCTGAAGGTTCTGTCTGTGCGCGTTAAACAGGGAACGATGAATAAGAGGCAGGCCATGAATGTTATTGATTATTTAATTTGTAATAACAGGGTGAATATTGTCACAAATTAGTTGTGTTGGAAATTTACGTTATGTTACTATTCCTTTTAATAAAATTATATGAATTATTATATATTTTCACCATTAATTTTAGTAATATTATTTTTTATAATAAAATATATAAAAATAAAAAGATTGTCATTATTGCATTTAGCAGCAGAAAAAGGAGACGTGAAGGCGCAATATAAATTAGGTGATATGTATGCTTTAGGAAAAGGTGTAGAAGAAAATGCGCTTGAAGCAATAAGATGGTACAGTCGTTCAGCGGAACAGTGTAATACTTTGGAAAGCGCGTTTTCTATTCAAAAAATACGACTTTTGGTTTTGAGAGAAGCTTCAATAGCTACCAGCTTGCTGGAAAGTTTATATAATTTGGCAGAACAAGGAGATAAAAATGCTCAACTGTTATTTGCAGAGTGTCGTATTGGAGGGTACGCTCAACCTGCTCAGCAAGGAAATGTGGTGGCTCAATTAATGATGGGATTAAATTATGCTCAAGGACAATGTGGATATAAAATAAATTATCAAGAATCAATAAGATGGATATATAATGCAAAAAAAATATTTAATTTGAATGTGTGATTGTGTAAATAAATCTAATAAATTTTATAGATTTACTATTTATTTCATTATGATTCACGGAATATTAAGCATATTAGTCGGCGTTTTTGGCGGATTGGCTGCCAGAGTGATTTATTCTTTCTTTTGCGGAATTCTTCTGCTTCCCCTGGCCCTGTTTTCTGTAAAAGGGAGAGACCAGGTATCTACGGTACAGGCTGCATTAGCCTTGTGTCTGTTGGGCGCCGCTGTTTCCCTGTATGATTTTGCAGTGATTAAAAGCTGGGAAGGGATTGTAGAGCATTTGACATGGGGTGATTATACGGGAATTGTGATTTTTTGCGTATGTTCTGCTTGCATCCCGGACAGGGAGGGGAATACGGGTGGGGACAGGGAATATAACGGGATGATACTTGATGCAGGTATATACCTTTCCCTGTTTATTTCATTGGGAATGTTGTTGATGGAGCATACAAAGATGATGTGGGCGTATATCTCTTTTTCTCTGTCCCTCCTGCTGTCTTTAGGCCTCCTCATAGGGTTTCATCATTCCAAAAGAAGCAGGAAGCAGTTTTTTGTAGAGAATGATTGATGACGGGAAGCCGTCTTTTTCTGGACGGAGTATCGTGAAGCCTCCGGTATTCCATGTATGCTAGCTGCGAGGCAGGGAGGAGGCCCTTCTTTTTCCGGATATTCCGGACGGATTTTATCAGCCTTGCGCGGAGTCATCCGGCTTTTCCGTGTCCGGCACAGGTGAGGGGTGGGGGGCGTCCCGCAGGGTTTTCAGCAGGGCTGCCATGGTGTCTATGTCCTCGTTCGTCATGGAGGACAGGCCGTCCAGCTTTTTCTTGATGGCTTCAATCTCCTCCTCCCTGTACGGCATGGGTTCTCCCGCATGGGGATGCAGGAAGAAGGAGGTGATGGTACTGGTCAGCGTTCCCACGAAGCCGATGCCCGTGAGCATCAGGAACACGGCCAGGAACTTTCCGGGAGTGGTGACCGGGTAGGTGTCCCCGTAGCCCACGGTGGTCGCCGTGACGAAGGACCACCAGATGCCGTTGGGCAGGCTCATCCCCTCCGCCAGGTGGATGCCCACGGCCCCCAGCAGGATGATGACCAGGGCGGCGATGCAGATATACTTGAACCCGTTCGTGTTGAAAAAACGCCTGATGCGCGTGGTGAACCTCATGGCGTAGGAGAACAGGTCCAAATACCTGGCGAGCCGCAGGATTTCCCCAAGCGAGGCGAACCGGAACAGCCGGAACAGAACGTCAAAGGGGATGATGGCCAGCAGGTCCCAGACGTGCTCCTTCATAAAAGTCCATTTATGCGGACTGAAGGAGAAACGGACGGCGTAATCCAGGACGAAAATCCAGTAAATGACCCGGTCCGCCGTGACTTCCCATTCGGCGGCCTCGGACGTCAGGTCAATGGCGGCCAGCGTCACGGCCACCAGGGCCAGCAGGCACATGCCGGACTGATAGGCCAGTTTCAGGAAGAGGAAGTGCCGGGGCGTGCGGTGGAAGGCGTTCATGGCGGGAGGTAAAAGGAAAAGCCGCCCCCGGCAGGGAGCGGCTTTTAAAAGAAGGCCGTTTTTCTGCCGGAACCTACTTCAGCAGAAGCTGCTCCATCAGGGCCTGGGAGGACTGGGCCAGCACGGCGGGATCGTCCAGCATGCCGGCGCGGAGCAGGGCGGTGTTCGCGATCTGGTCCGCCACCATCTGGGCCAGTTCAGGATTTTCCGTCCTCAGGGCGGAGAGTTTTTTCACCAGCGGGTTGGAGGGGTTCAGTTCCAGCTGGGGATGGCTTTCAGGAATTTCCTGCCCCATGGCCTTCATGTACGCCCGCATTTCCGGCCCCATGTCATTTCCGGTCTGGAGGGCTACGGCGGGACCGCTGACCAGGCGCTTGCCCAGCGTCACCTTGGAGAATTTTTCCGGATACAGTTCCTTCATCCATTCTTCCAGGGCGGTGGCTTCCTCCTGGGGAAGGGCGTCCTTCTGTTCTTCCTCCAGCTCCGGCAGTTCCACGTCCGCGCGGTCAATCATCGTGACGGGCTTGCCGTCCACGCTGGACAGGGAATCCAGCACGAATTCGTCCCCGTGGTCCGTGAAAAAGGCCACCTCATATCCGCGGGCCTTGAAGGCTTCCAGATACGGGCTGTTTTCCAGATGGGAGCAGGAGGGGCCGGTGAGCGCGTAAATGGCGGTCTGCCCTTCCTTCATGCGGGTGATGTATTCTTCAAAGGAGGTTGTTTCCCCCGCATCCGTGGCGGTGGATTCAAAACGGAGCAGCTTGCCCAGGGATTCCTTGTTCGGCCAGGAGGTGACCACCCCTTCCTTCAGGTAGCGGGAAAACTGGCCGTAGAATTCCTTGTAGGTTTCTTTTTCGTCCCTGGCAAGTTTGTCCAGGTGCTTGATGAAGCGCTTGGTGATGATGTCGCTGATCTTGCGCACCAGGGAATTGTCCTGGAGCATTTCACGGGAAATGTTCAGGGGCAGGTCCTCGCTGTCCACCACGCCGTTCAGGAAGCGCAGCCATTCCGGCAGCAGGCCTTCCGGTTTGGCGTCAATCAGCACGCGCTTGCAGTACAGGGACACGTTGGCGTCCACGCGGCCGAAGCCGAACATCTCCGGATTCCTCTTGGGGATGAAGAGCAGGGCATTCAGCACAATGGGAGCGTCCGCGCTGAAATGCATGTAGGACATGGGCTTTTCATCCGTGTGGGAAATGAACTGGTAGAACTCGTCATATTCCTCCGGCTTCACATCGGACTTGGACTTGGACCAGATGGCCTGGACGGTGTTGATGTGCTCCCCGTTGAAATTGATCGGAAAGCCCACGAAGTTGGAATAACGGCGCAGAAGCTCCTTCACGCGGTATTCCTGGGAAAACTCCTCATACTCATCCTTCAGGTGGATGACGATGCGGGTGCCGCGGTCCAGAGGTTCGTCCAGCGTTTCAATGCTGTAGCCTTCCCTTCCGTTGGAGGTCCAGCGCAGGGAAGCTGCCTCCGGTTCATAGGAATGGGTGAAAACCTCCACCTGGTCCGCCACCATGAAGGAGCTGTAGAACCCCACGCCGAACTGGCCGATCAGGTCCGCGCCGCCTTCCTGCTTCTGCTTGAGGGCCTCCATGAACTTCTTGGTGCCGGAATGGGCGATGGTCCCCAGGTTTTCCACCAGGTCCGCCTCCGTCATGCCTATCCCGGTATCCGCGATGGTGATGGTCTTGTTCTCCTTGTCCGTGGTGATGGTGATTTCCAGGGGCTTGTCCGGCTGGTAGATGTTGGAATCCGTCAGTTGTTTCAAGCGCAGCTTCTCCAGGGCGTCGGAGGCGTTGGAAACGAGCTCCCGTACAAAGATTTCACGGTCGCTGTAAAGGGCATTGATGACAATGTCCAGCAGCTGCCGGACTTCCGCCTGAAATGGATGTGTTTCTGTATTCATGTGGAAAAATGTGTTGCGGGTGCCATTATAGGGACCTCGTCAAGGGGATGGACAGTTTTTAAGCGGTGGCAGGAACACCCCATGTCACAAAAACGGCCTTTTTCCGGCCATGTTGCCACCGGAGGATTTTTCCTTGAAACAATTCAGGAAACTGATCAGTATAGTTTTATAAACATGATCCTTTCACCCTTTTTGAAAAGGGGGGCCCTTTTGCTGGCCCTCTGCGGCATGCTGGGCGGCGGTATGCTTTCCGCCCAGGAAACCGGGCCCGTTCCGATTACGGAAGCGGGCCTGAAGGCGCTGGATTCCAACGTCTTCACCAATGAATTCATGCTGGCGCTGAAGCCCAATGTCACGCGCGACCGCATCGCGAAGATCAAGGATCCCTTCGTGCGCGGGCTCGCGCGGCAGATGGCGGAGAAAAAATATGACCGCAAGGCGCGCGCCATCACGGCGGAACCGTATGAACCGGTGAAGGACCTGGCGGACCGCCTGCGCACCAGCCAGTACAGCAAGTTTGAAAACCCCACCGGCATCTTTTTTGAGGAGGGGGAGGATGTGCTGCTGGTCATGGGAGACCCCAAGGGAGAAAAGCTGAACCTGGTCATCCATAACTTCGGGCGCGACGGGGGCCGCAGCTCCTATCCCCTCAAGGAGGGAGTCAATATCATCAAGGCGAAGAACAAGGGGCTGGGCTACGTGGAATACTTCACGCCCAACTATAAGAAGGCTCCCAAGGTGCATCTGTCCATTCCGTCCGGCAAGGTGAACGGCGTGTTCGTGGGCGGCGTGAGCAAGAACAGCGACTGGAAGAAAATGCTGGAAAACTCCCCCACGGAAGTCGTGGACATCGTGGGCAGCCGCGTCCATCTGGTATATCCGGTGGAGGAGCTCAAAAAATTCTGCCCGGACAAGGGAGAGGAACTTATCGCCCTGTATGACAAAATCATTGGCATGGAGCAGCAGATCATGGGCCTGTACAAGTATAAGATGCTGCCTAAAAACCGGATGTTCGGCCGCGTAATCTGGAACGGCTTCATGCACGCGGACGGCACGGGCGCCGCCTTCCATAACGGCACGATGGGGGAAGTGGGCAATCCGGACAAGATTCCCGGCAGCGCCTGGGGCATTGCCCATGAATTCGGCCACGTGAACCAGGTGCGCCCCGCCATGAAGTGGGTGTCCACCGGGGAAGTGACCAACAATATTTACTCCGCCTACGTGAATTACATGCTGAACCCCACCAGCATGCGCCTGGAGCATGAACGCATCAACGGAGGGGACGGCAACATGATCGGCGGCCGCTTCAACGCCTACCTGAACAACGGCATCCTGAAGGGGGAAAACTGGCTCCTCCAGGCAGGCCCGGACAAGCGTTCCGGCGGGGATAACCGCCCCATGGTGCACGACCACTTTGTCAAGCTGGCCCCGCTTTGGCAGCTTGAGCTGTATTTCAAGGTAGCCGGGAAGGGCAATCCGGACTTTTATCCGGACATTTTCTACAAGGCCATCAAGATGGACACCAAGGGCAAGAAGGATGGAGAGCTCCAGCTCGCTTTCATGAAGAACGCCTGTGACGTTTCCAGGCAGGACCTGACGGACTTTTTCCAGAAAACCGGCATGCTCAAGCCGATTGACGAGGAACTGGACGACTACACCTGCGCCCGGATGACCATCACGGAGTCCGACTGCAAGAACCTGATTGCCTACGCCAGGAAGTACAAGAAGCCGGAAAGCCCCGTCATTTACTACCTTTCCGTCAACAGCGTGGAGGCGTACAAGAACCGTCTTCCCGTCCGGGGCGCCTACAACCAGGGCATCACGGAAAAAGGAAACCGCCGCATCATTTCCCATGACGTGTGGAAAAACGCCGCCGTCTTTGAAACCTACAAGGATAAGGAAATGGTCCGCATCACCATGGTGGGAACTGATTCCAAGGATAACTCCTCCACCACGGTTCCCTATCCGGAGGGCTCCACTCGGATTGAAGCCGTTTCCTGGGATGGCAAGCGTACGCTGGCGTACGGCAAGCGTCCCGCCAAATAACAACTTAAGAGGTTAGCGTGTTCGGGCGCCGCCGTTCTCCGGAACGGCGGCGCTTTTTCATGGGAGGCTTTCCCTGCCGGGAGAAATTTAGCGGAGCGGGGGCATTCTGTCCTTCTGCTTCCGGTCGGATGAAGGCCGGGGCCCGGAGCTCCGCAGGCCCCCGGAAGGATGCATGCCTCAGGCCACGCTTTTATTCCCTTTCATTTGCCGCAAAGGCTTGCGGCGCGCCATGCGGTTTTTTATGCGGAACATTTACCGCATAAAAAACCGCCCCTGCTTTCGGCAGGGACGGTGAGGGACGAGATAGTGGCGGAAAGAACTGTTATTTGCAGCAGGATTCCCCGGCTTTGGCCCGGTGAAGGCGTGCCTTCAGGATGCGCTTGAAGTCCGTGCCCAGCAGGATGACGCCCCCGGCCATCATGGCAATGTCCTTGATGACCAGGCGGCCCGCTCCGGACAGGTAGGGGAAGCCGTGGTTGGGGCCTCCCAGATTAGGCACCCACGTCTCCGGGGTGGTAATCAGGAAGGACAGGGTGCCTGCGGTCATGATGATGAGCAGGCAATCGCCGATGACGCCTACCTTCGGGAAAAAGATGCCCAGAAGCACAAGCGTTCCGATGGTGACGATCAGGGTTCCCAGCCCGTAGGAAAAGCCGTAGGTGTTGTTTTCCTTATGCCAGGCGATGTTGGCCGGAACCACAGCCCCCTCCTTGTTCATGTGCTGCTTGTATTCGGGAGCTTCCTTGTTGTAGAAGAAACTCATCATCGGGCTGTTGGCCACGAAGGGGACGATGCCGTCCGCTTCATACTGGAAGGCCTTGAGCCCGCCAATCCAGGCGAAGACAATGAAGACGGCCACTCTCAGGAAATTGATGCCGAAACGCTGGAGTTTGTCGGCATACTGGAGGCATTTTTCAGGGGACGGGCATGTAGTAAGCATATCTGCTTTTAATGCTGAAATAGTTCACCGTCAAGGGAATTTAGTTTAATTCCATTTATTCCTATAGGAATTAAAAATAAGAAAAAGGCGTAAGGTGTTCTTTTTAAACCCTGATGGTGTTTTTACGTTATAAGTGAAGGAAAATGGAAAAGGAGGGATAAAAATGGTCTTCCGGCTCCCATAGCCATTCCTTGTGCCGGACAGGCAGTTTCCCTGAAAAGTTTTTTACTTTTGAACGGGTTCAGGGGCAGGACTGTATAACATGGGATGGATAAGGCGGGAACTTCCGGAAGCATGAAGGGAAAGATGCTGCTGTTTGTAGCCTTTTTAATCATTTGTTTCAACCTGCGCACCGGGTTTGATTCTCCGGATCCGCTGTTGGGGACGATTGAGAAGGACATGGGGCTTTCCCTGGAAAATTCAGGGATGTTCGCCCTGCTGCCCGTGTTTGTCCTGGGTGTGGCGGCGCCCATTTCCCCGCGCGTGGCGCGCTGGATGACGCCGTGGAAGATCATTTTCTGGTTCCAGCTTCTGGCTGTGGCCGGCATTTTCTGGCGCAGCTGGGACGGCGTGGCCGGCCTGTACGGCGGCATGGTTCTGATGGGGCTGGGCATGGGGATTGCCGGAGCGGCCATTCCCGGACTGATCAAGCACCAGTTCCCGGGCCACGCTTCCGCCATGATGGGCGTTTACAGCGCCATGATCGGGGTAGGGAGCGCGGTAGCCTCCGGTCTGTCCGTTCCCATCTCCAACATGCTGGGCGGATGGCGCTTCGGCCTGGGGGTGTGGATTATTCCCATCCTGCTGGGCATGCTGGTGTGGGGGGCCTATTTCCTCAAGCATCCCGTCGGCGTGCTCCCGCGCGACCCTGAATCCTCCGGCCGCAACCTGCTGCACAGCAGCAAGGCATGGCAGGTCACCATCTTTTATTTAAGCCGTGTGGGGGCTGCCTACTTCTTTTATACGTGGATTCCCATCTTTCTGAGGCAGCGCGGCATGAGCTACGTGGACGCCGGCTTCATCCTTTCCGTGGCCATGTTCGCCCAGCTTCCCGCCACGCTCGCCGCGCATGCCCTGGAGAAAGCCACGGGGGGCCGGGGCCTTCTTATCGTGATGGCTATGGCGCTGGCGGCCCTCTCCTGCTGGGGCATCCTGTATCTTCCGCTGGACTGGGCCCTCTGGATGGCCATTCTGTTCGGCTTGGCGACGGGAACCGTGTTCAGCCGCGGGATGGCTCTGATGGTGGAACGGGCCCGGACTCCTTCGGAATCCATCAGGCTTTCCGGCATGGCCCAGGGCATCGGCTTTACCATGGGCGCCGCCCTGAGTTTGCTGTTCACCTCCTTTCTGCATCAGGGCGGGTCTTTCCTGACCTTCGGACTGGTTTACACCTTTTTCTGCGTGCTCGGCATGGTTTCCGGCCGCATGTCCGCCCAGCCGGGGTATGTGTGACCTGCCGGAGAGGATAATAATGATTAAGAATTAGCGCTTAATTGGAGAGGTGATCTCTGTTTCAGAAACTTTCCGGCCTGTTTGATTTGCTTTTATAGAAAGTCCGCACCGCCCGAAGGGCTTGACGCTGGCGGGGGGGAGGGGTAAGCTCTTGCCCGTCAAATTTTATGAAGGAAGAGATTGTACGCATTCAACGGGACGCCCTGGCGCGCATCGCCCAGGTGTCTGACAGGCGCGGCGTGGAAGACGCGCGCGTAGCCATCCTCGGCAAGAAAGGGGAACTGACCATGGCCCAGACGGGCATGAAGGACGTTCCCAGGGAGGAAAAGCCCGCCGTCGGCCAGTTGCTTAACGAGGCCCGCAAGGCCATTACGGAAGCGCTGGACGCCAAGCTGGAGGAAGTGCAGGCCCTGGCGGACAAGGCCGCCGTGGCCGGCGTTGACCTGACGCTTCCGGCCCGCTCCCTGCAGCCGGGCGGCCTGCATCCCCTCACGATCGTGCGGGATGAAGCCATCCGCATTCTGCGCCACATGGGCTTTGCCCTGGCGGACGGCCCGGAGATTGAGGACGAGTTCCACTGCTTTGACGCGCTGAATACGCCGGAGGACCATCCGGCCCGCAATGAGAAGGATACGTTTTACTTTGATTCCGGCAAGCTGCTGCGTACGCACACTTCCACCGTGCAGATTCGTTCCATGGAGAAGCAGACGCCCCCCGTGCGCGTGATTTCCCCCGGCTCCGCCTACCGCCGTGACGAGATTGACGCCACGCACCTTTCCGCCTTCAACCAGCTGGAAGGCCTGTATGTGGATACGGACGTTTCTGTGGGCGACCTGAAAGGGACACTGGAATATTTCCTGCGCGCCCTCTTCGGTTCCGATACGGAAGTGCGCTTCCGCCCCCATTTCTTCCCGTTCACGGAACCCAGCTTTGAAATTGACGTGAAGCTGAAGGTGGACGGCCAGGAACCGCGCTGGGTGGAGATCGCCGGCTGCGGCATGGTGGACCCGAATGTCTTTGAAGCCGTGGACCGCGAACTGGGGCTGGAACCCGGCGTGCAGGCCCGCTATACGGGGCTGACCGGATTTGCCTTCGGCATCGGCCTGGACCGCCTGGCCATGATCCGCTGGGGCATCCGGGACATCCGCGCCCTGATTGAGAACGACGTGCGCTTCCTTGCCCAATTCCAATAATTTTTACCTTACCCAGATATGAAAATTTCCCTTAACTGGCTTTCCCAGTATATTGACCTGGCCGGCCTGAGCGTGGATGAAATGTCGGACATGCTGACCTTTGCCGGCATTGAAGTGGAAGACATCCGCCAGCAGGGCGTGGACTCCCCGTACGTGGTGGTGGCCCGCGTGGCCTCCGCGGAACAGCATCCCCAGGCGGACCGCCTGAAGGTCTGCCAGGTGGACGTGGGAGACGGTACGCTGCACCAGATCGTGTGCGGCGCGCAGAACTACAAGGTGGGGGACAAGGTCCCCTGCGCCCTGCCGGGAGCGGTGCTGCCCGGCAACTTTGAAATCAAGGTGGGCAAGCTGCGCGGCGTGGAATCCCGCGGCATGCTCTGCTCCGCTTCCGAACTGGGGCTGCCCGACAAGGAGCACGGCCTCTGGATTCTTCCGCAGGAGCTGGAAATCGGCACGCCTATCTCCCAGGTCGTCAAGGCGGATACGATGGTGGAAGTGGAAGTGACGCCCAACCGTCCGGACCTGCTCTCCCACAACGGCATGGCGTATGAACTGGCCGCCATCTCCGGCCGGGAGTACAGGCCCGTTTCCATTGATGACGCCGGGGTGGAGCTGGAACCCGCCGGGGACTTCGTGCGGCTGGACCAGCCGGACCTGAATCCGTACTACACCGCCGTGAAAATCAGCGGCGTGAAGGTGCAGGAAAGCCCGGAATGGCTGAAGGAACGCCTGGTCGCCATCGGTCTGCGCCCCATCAACAACATCGTGGACGTCACCAACTACGTCCTGCATGAACTGGGCACGCCCCTCCACGCGTTTGACGCGGCGAAGGTGCAGGGCGGCATCGTCACGCGCACCGCCTACGAAGGGGAAACCTTCAAGGCCCTGGACGGGCAGGAATACACCCTCAACTGCACGGACCTGGTCGTTGCGGACCAGTCCGGCAAGGCGCTCGCCATCGGCGGCGTGATGGGCGGGGAGGAAAGCGGCGTGACGGACGCCACTACGGACATTATTCTGGAATCCGCCTGGTTCAAGCCCTCCTCCGTGCGCGCCACGTCCCGCAGGCTGGCCCTGTCTTCCGACTCCTCCTACCGCTTTGAACGCGGCACCTCCGCCTGGAACGTGTTGCGCGGTTCCGTGCGGGCCGTGGAACTGATTCTCCAGCTGGCGGGCGGCACGGCCTCCCAAACGTATGTGGCCGGCGCCCCCGTGGCGAATCCGGCCCATGCCTGCATGCCTTCCTGCGGGGAGCCGGACGGCCCCGTTTCCGCGTCCGCTTCCCTGAAGCAGGGGAAGGGCGCCGCGGTGACCAATGAACTGGGTTTCGTGAAGCTTCCCTGGAAGGCCTTGGACCAGATTTCCGGCGGTTCCATTTCCCATGAGGAAGGCGCGCGCATCCTGGCGGCGCTGGGCCTGATGCAGGTTCCGGACGCCCCGGAATGCTGGCTGATCCCCCCCCACCGCCTGGACCTTACGCGCCCGTGCGACCTGCTGGAGGAAATTGTGCGCGTCTTCGGGCTGGACGGCATTCCGTCCCGCTTCTCCGGCCCCTTCGTCGCGGAATCCCCGGTAGACGTGGCCTATAACTTCCAGATGGGCCTGCGCCGCAAGCTGGCGGCCCTGGGGTTCTATGAAACCCAGACTATCAAGCTCATCGCCTCTGAAGCCGCTGACGGCACGATTGCCCAGGTGAAGGATGCGCTGCCCCTGCGCGCCCTTCAGGACGGTGACCTCATCCGCGTGTCCCTGCCGCTCAGCGAGGACCACTCCGTGCTGCGCCCCGCACACACGCCCGGCCTGATTGCCGCCGCCGTGCGCAACAGCAACCAGGGCGTCTCCGGCCTGCGCTTCTTTGAACTTGGCCGCGTTTTCCGCAATACGGGCGGCGGCAAGGGCCGGGACATTGAAACGGATACCCTGGGCATCCTGGTTTCCGGGGACCGCACGGCGCGCTCCTGGGCGGACCCCAGGCCGGAACAGGCCTCCTTTGAAGACCTGCTGGCCGTGATGGAAGCGCTGGCTCCGGGCCACCGCTTTACGCTGACTCCCGCCAAACCGCGCGAACAGGCCGCCCTGGGGGCGGACGTGCAGCTTGACGGGAAGGCCTGCGGCTACTTCGCCCGCCTGTCCCTGGCGCGCTGCCGGGAACTGGGCCTGGACCAGCCCGTTTACGTGGCGGAACTGGACCTGCGCAAGATGCAGGAAGTCCTCACCGCGCCCGTGAAGGCCGCGGAATTGCCCCAGTTCCCCGGCTCCTCCCGTGACGCGGCCATGGAACTGCCCCTCTCCACGCCCAATGCGGACATCGTGAAGGCCATTGAAGCCGCACGGGAAAAACTGCTCGCCGGCTACTCCTGCTTTGACGTGTTCACGGACCCCTCCGGTGAAAAGCTCCCGGCGGACCGCAAATCCATTGCCTACACCTTCCTGTACAGGGACCCGGCCAAGACCCTCACGGCCGCGGAAGTGGACGCCGCGCACCAGCGCGTGCTGAAAGTCCTGGCAGACAAGGTAAAGGGCCTTTCCTTCAGATAACCCCCCAACAGGCCGCGCGTTTCATGAACTGGAACGCGCGGCCTCCTTTTTATCTTCCATGCACCTGCCTACCCTGCGCCATGCGGGCCTGATAGCTGCCCGTGTCCTGATGTTTGCGGCGTGGTTCGGCCTGTCCGTGTGGGCGGCCGGGGTGGTGTTTTACAATGTATGGGGCGGCGCCGTTCTGGTATGGCTTTACGTAGCCGCCATGGCCTGCGCTTTTGTTTTCCGCAGGAAGCGGCCCGTATTCTGGCGCGCGTCCTGGGGTGTGCTGGTCCTGCTGCTTGTGTATTACCTGTGCATTCCGGCGACGAACGGCAAGGAATGGCAGCCGTCATGGAGCCGCCTGCCCGCCGTGGAAATCAACGGGAATGAAATCCTGGTGAAGGACGTGCGCAGCTTCGTTTACCGGACGGAGCAGGACTTTGACGTGCGCTACGTGACGCGCCGCTTTGACCTGGACAAGCTGGCCACGCTGGACTTTGCCGTGAGCCACTGGGACGGCATGGAATTTGTGGCCCATACCATGCTCTCCTTCGGCTTTGAGGATGGGAAGCATCTGGCCCTGTCCGTAGAGACGCGCCTGCCGGAAGGGGTGGAGCAGGGGACCATCCCGGGCCTCTACAAGCAGTTCAACGTGATTTACATCCTGGCGGACGAGGAAGACCTGTTCGACTTGCGCACCACCTACCGGAAGGAGGACATGTACCTGTACCGCATCAACATAGACAGGGAGAACCTGAAAAAGGCCTTCCTGGGGTTTGCGGAGAAAATCAATAGCCTCCATGAACGCCCGCGTTACTACAACACCGTCACTGCCAACTGCACGACGGAGCTGGTGGATACGTTCAAGAATTACCTGGGCGTGCGCCGCTGGCAATGGACTCCCGTTTTTAACGGCATGTGCGACCAGGACGCCTATGACCGGGGAGAGCTGCTCCATCTGCCCGGAGAAAACTTCCGTGAACTGAAAAAACGCTCCTTCCTGGGGCATGGCGGGGAAGGGCTGGACTGGGCAGCCCTCCGCCGCCGCTGGGAGGAGGGCTGGCGCACGGAATAAGCCGCACCGGTTAAAGGGTGGCGAACTGGAAGTGCATCCAGTCGTAATCGCGTGCGCGTCCCAGGGATACGGCCCCCTCCGCCTCCACGAACTGCCAGAAGGCCGCGTACTCCGGTCCGGACAGTACCGCTTTTGGTGCAGGAATGTTCAGGCCGTTCCTGTCCGGGTCCATGTCCACGGCGATGCCCCAGGCATGCATGGACGTGGCCTTGCCGCCGATGATGGAGCGGTTGTTGAAGCAGCCGCCGTACAGGTCCAGCCCCAGTTCCCGCACCTTCTCCATGCCGTAATGGTCCAGGGTGGCCTGGAAAATGCGGGTGAGCGGTTCCGCCACCAGCTTGTGGCAGCGCATGGTGGAAACGGTCGTGTCCCTGTCCCACGCAAGTCTCATGATGTAGGGCAGCCTGACGCTGGTCAGGTTGCTTTCATCCCCCGCCCGGCCGAAGATGGATTTTCCGGAGCGCACCTCCTCCTGGCTGGGCCAGGAATGCTCCGGCTGGGAGATCTCCAGTTTTTCCATCAGAGCCTGGGCCGTCCGGGGGCCGGGGATGCCGTCCGCATCCAGCCCCAGATGCTGCTGAATCAGTTTCCAGTGTTCTTTCATAGGGTGTCACGCTAGGGGCTTCCGCCGGGAAGTTCCACATTTTTCCTGCCAGCGGCATACCTGCCTTTCCGGAGGGCGCAAAAAGACGCGGGCATTCCTTTTATGTTGCGGAAAGAGTTCATTCTGCTATACTTTTACCCATCTTTTATTTTATGAATTCAGAACCATCCAACGTTGTCAAATTTTACAATGGAGAGCAGATTCCCCTGGAACTGCACAAAGTCCGTGTCGTGCAGAAGCTGCACCTCGTTCCCGTGGAACGCCGTCTGGAAGCCGCGCAGGAAGCCGGTTTCAACACGTTCCAGTTGAGCACGAATGACGTTTATCTGGACATGCTGACGGATTCCGGCGTCAACGCCATGAGCGACAACCAGATCGCCGCCATGTTCCGGGCGGATGACGCCTATGCCGGTTCCCAGAGCTTTGACCGCCTGAAAAAGGCCGTGCAGGACGTCTTCGGCAAGGAATACCTGCTTCCCGCCCACCAGGGCCGCGCCTGTGAAAACATCATCGCCCGCACCTTCGTGAAACCCGGTGACGTGGTTCCCATGAACTACCATTTCACGACCACGCACGCCCACATTGACCTGAACGGCGGCAAGATTGAGGAACTGGTGGCGGATGAAGCCATCAACCCGGTCAGCACCAACCCCTTCAAGGGCAATCTGGACCCGGCCAAGCTGCGCGACTGCATCGCCCGGCACGGAGCGGACAAGATTCCCTTCGTGCGCATGGAGGCCTCCACCAACCTCATCGGCGGCCAGCCCTTCTCCATTGCCAACATGCGGGAAATCCGCGGCATTTGCGATGAATTCGGCATCATGATGGTGCTGGACGCCTCCCTGATCGGGGAAAACGCCTACTTCATCAAGATACGGGAGGATGAGTTCAAGGACTCCACCTGCGCTGAAATCCTGAAAACCATGTGCGGCCTGGCGGACCTGGTGTACTTCTCCGCCCGCAAGGTTTCCTCCTCCCGCGGCGGCGGCATCTGCACGAATGACCGGGCCATCGCCAAGAAGATGGAGCACCTCGTTCCCCTCTTTGAAGGCTTCCTGACCTATGGCGGCATCTCCGTGCGTGAAATTGAAGCCATGGCCGTGGGCCTGTATGAAACCACGGACCTGACCGTGATTTCCCAGAGCCCCTCCTTCATTGAATACTTCATCGGCCAGATGGTGGACATGGGCATTCCCTGCGTGACCCCTGCCGGGGGGCTTGGCGCCCACATTGACGCCGGGCGCTTCCTGCCCCACATTCCGCAGGAGGACTATCCCGCCGGGGCCCTGGCGGCGGCCTTCTTCATCGCCTCCGGCGTGCGCGGCATGGAACGCGGCACGCTCTCCAGCGTCCGCGACGAAAACGGCAACGACATTCTGGCGGATGTGGAACTGCTCCGCCTGGCCTTCCCGCGCCGCGTCTTCACGCTCTCCCAGGTCAAATACGTAGCGGACCGCATGAAGTGGCTCTACGACAACCGCGACCTGATCGGCGGCCTGGAATTCGTGGAGGAACCGCCCGTCCTGCGCTTCTTCATGGGCAAGCTCCGCGCCAAGAGCGACTGGCCTGAAAAACTGGCGGCCAAGTACCGCCAGGACTTCGGTGAAAGCCTGTAAAACGCGGCTTCCCGTTCACAACCGCATTTCAAGGGCTGAGCCGTTCGGTTCAGCCCTTGTTGCGCCGGGGCGCGGCAAGCCTCTGCGGCCATTCAACTTTAATGGAAAGATTTGAGCAGGTGCCTGCTGAAATGCCGGAAAGGCTTATCCTGTTTTACTGCTTCCCTTGACCGGACGGCTGGCCGGGCTGCTCCTGGCTGCGGATGAACTCAAGCATGGCGCGGATGTCCTCCGCGGCCATGGCCATCTTTGACTTTTCAATCAGGAGGTTGCGCCCCGTCATGATGTAGGAGGGGAAAACGCGGAGGCCCATGGCATGGAAGGGCGTCCTGCGGAGTTGATAGGTGGAGCCGGAGGGAATGGCGTTTTTCCCGGTCCTTTTGCGGACGATCAGGTTGAATGCCTTCTTGGCGACATCCCCCATCAGCATCACGGCGCGGAGGTTCGGGAAGAGGGACAATTCCCGTTCCAGCACGGGAAGGCTCTCTTCTATCATGGCCTGGGGAACCGTGGTTTCCCTTTTGGGCGTCTTGACGGCGTTGGTGATGTAAATGCCATTATCCGTCACCTCCCGGATGGAAGCGGCCTGAAGTCCGGCCCGGCGGAACAGGGGCAGGGCGGTGGACAGGTACAGGGGCGCGGGCGCGTTCCCGTAAAAGTCATCTTCCGGGCGCTCCGGAACCACCTCATTGATCATCACGGTCCGGATGGCGGCCGGGTCCAGGCGCAGGGGCGGCAGATGCATCCCCTGCATGGCCCTGGCTTTCAGTTCTTCCGTCAGGTCAATCATGGGAAGGAGCCGGGATCAGAAGTTGATCAGGCCCTGCTTCCAGCATATCCAGACGGCGGCGGCCGCAATGAGAAGAAGGATGAAGAAAGCGGTCCCGGCGGAGGATTTTTTCCTGGCCTTGGGCAGGGCCTTCCGCGCTACTCCTCCGGCCTGCAGGGTGCCTGCGGCGGCCATGGCGTTAATATAGTCGTTCCATGCCTTGGCGGAATGGAAGCGGTTGCGTTCATCCGGAGACAGGGCCTTGTCAATTCCGGAAAGGAAGTTCATGGGGTATGTCTGCCGCAAGGCGGCGTAACCGGTCACCTTCGGGTTGCGGTCCACCACGGAACGCTGGTCCGCGGGCTGGGGAACCTGGCCGGTGAGCAGTTCGTAGAACGTGGCTCCCAGCTCGTACATGTCGCACCAGGGGCCGATTTCACTGCGGCGTCCCGGATAGAATTCCGGCGGCGTGTAGCCGGGGGTGATCTGGACGAGGCCCTGGTGCTGGAGGGTCTTGGTGCGTACGGCGCCGAAGTCAATCAGCTTGGGCGTGCCGTCCGGCTGGATGAAGATGTTGCCCGGCTTGATGTCGCAATGGTACACCCCCATGGCATGAAGGTAATGCAGGATATCCAGCAGGCGGAACAGCAGGTCCGTGGCCCGGGCCGGCTCCATGCTCTGCCCGGTGGCGTGCATGGTGGTCATCAGGTCGAACAGGGTCTGTCCCTGGATATTCTCCATGACGTAATAGCAGGTGCCGTTGGCGTCAAACATGTCAAACACCTGCACCACGCCGGGGTGGCTGAGCTGGGCCAGCACGGACGCCTCCTGCCGGGAGTTGGAAATGCTCTGGGCAAAGTTGACGGCGGTCTGTTCGTCCCGCGGGTGCACGAACCCGGTTTCCATGTCCCGGTAGGCGTAGGCGTCAGGCATGCATTCCTTGATGACGACGTACCGGGAATTGGGATTGTCCAGAGCCAGGTAAGTGATGCCGAAGCCTCCGGCGTTCAGGACGTTTAATATTGTATACTTGTCTTGCAGAACGGTATTGTTCGCAAGCGGATAAACCAGGGTTTCTTGTTCCATGTCAGGGTTGGGGGCGGGTTGGGGCCGGGAAAATCTTTAATTCAATACGCAAGTTCTGTCAAGAATCTCTCTGCCGTGTTCAATAGCAGGAAACCCGGAATTCATATTCCTCCACGCTGCCGCGCTCCAGGCAGGCGGCCAGCCAGTCAAACAGGGCGCCGAATTCCCCGCCCAGGGTTTCCCCGGTATCGGCCTCAAGCGCTTTCACCCGGCCGGAAGCCAGGCGCACGGGCGTGAGCTCCGCCAGCAGGGCGGCGCATTCCTCATCCCCGGCCTTGAAAATCTCCTCCGCTCCCGGCAGTTCGCAAAGCCGTTCGTCCGCAATTTCCAGGCAGAGGACTCCTATGCCGAATTCTGCGGCCAGGCCGCGCAGGGCGGCGCATTCGGAATCATCCGGAAGTTCCCCCACGATGACGAGCTCCCCGCACTGCGCCCAGCGGGACGTGGCCAGGGTCCGGAAAAATTCCCTCCTGCCGTCTTCCCCTCCTGGCATGCGGGCCACGCATACGCCACGGATGCCCATCATGGGCGCGCCGATCATGCGGCGGCGCTGCAGCGCGCTTTTGTCAAACACCAGCGCGTTTCCTTCCCATTCCCCTTCCGGCCATTCCACCACGGCCAGGTCCGGCTTTACCCAGGAGGCTCCCGTTTCACTGGTGCTGAATACAAAGACGCCGCGGCCCGTGGTGTCATACTGGCGCACCGCCAGAGCCAGGGCCTTGGCGCGGCAGTTCAGGGCGTCCGGTTCGTTTTCCCCCAGGAACAGGGGCAAAAGCCCCCTGGCGGCCGGCTTTCCCTCCCGGTCCCGCACGCGTTTGTAATAACCCTGGCCGCGTTCCACCTTGGCGATTTCAGAGTCCGGCTCGGAGGCCATGAAGGAGAAATGATAGCGCAGGGAGGCGTCTGAATATTCCTCCCCCAGCCTCAGGCGGACCAAGCGGATGAGTTCGGTTCCCTTGATGGCCTGGGCCGGATCGGAAGGCAAAAGTTCCGGGAGCAGTTCTTCCAGTTGGGATCTTAAACTCATACGCGCCCCATGAGAGCACGGGAGGGGGGCTTCTTCAAGGCGGAAGGAGTTCAGCACATGAAATAAAAAGCTCTTTTATTTGTTCCGGAATACGGCAAGATGGTCCGCATGGCATGGATTACCTCCGGTTATATACCTTCGCCCAGGCGCATGGCCGTAATCGCCGGTACCACCTTCACGCAGCTGGTGCGCATGAAGGTGTTCCTTTTTCTGGGCCTCTTTGCCGTGGCGCTGCTGGCCCTGAGCTCCTTCCGCCTGAGCGCGGTGCTGGGGCCGGAGACCGGGGGAATCAATGAACTGGTGCTGCTGAAGAACTCCGCTTACGGCGCCATGCGGGTGTTCGGCCTGTTTTTCTGCGTGGCGGCCACGGCCCTGATTATCCCCAAGGATGCGGAGGACCGCATCCTGTACACCATCCTGTGCAAGCCGGTTCCGCGCATTGACTACCTGATGGGAAAGGTGCTGGGTGTGCTGGCCCTCACCCTGGTGGCCGTACTGCTGATGGACGCCGTGATGACGCTGGTGCTGTGGCTGCGGACGGATACGGTGGTGGCGGAGCAGATCGCCTCCCTGAAAGGGCGTTATACCGTGGAGGAAATGCAGCCGTACCTGGACCGGATCCGCCTCCAGGGCGCTACCTGGAACGTGCAGACGGGGCTGGGGGTGATGATGTGCGAGTTCGTGGTGCTTTCCTCCCTGACACTGCTGATGTCCTGCATTACCAACGGAACCATCATCAGCGCGCTGCTGACGTTCATGGTGTACCTGGCGGGGCTGTTCCAGACGCAGGCTCTTTCCCTGTGGGTGGGCTCCGGAACCGGGGGTGTCTCCTGGTGGGAGCTGGCGGGCAGCCGCCTCTTCTCCCTGGTTTTTCCGAACTTCCAGATTTATTCCGTAACGGATTCCGCCCTGAACGGGCAGATGATCCCCCTTTCCCTGTTCGGCACGCTGGCTCTGATGACGCTGGGGTATTTTGTCTTTCACATGACGCTGGCCGCGTGGCTGTTCAGAAAAAAGGAATTTTAACCTGGAGACCTATGGAAGACATCATCAATGCGCGTTGCGGCTGGGCCGGAACAGACGGACTGTATATAAAATACCATGATGAAGAATGGGGGAAACCCGTCACGGATGACAAGACCCTCTTTGAATTTCTGGTGCTTGAAAGCGCCCAGGCGGGATTAGCCTGGATCACTATCCTCCGGAAACGCGAAGGATACCGGGCAGCCTTTCATGGCTTTGATGTGGAGAAAGTAGCGCAGATGACGCCAGAAGACATCGACCGGTTGATGCAATTTGACGGGATCGTCAGAAACCGGCTGAAAATCAATAGCACAGTCAATAATGCAAAATTATTTATGGCTATCCAGGAAGAATTCGGCAGTTTCTACAAGTATGCCTTGTCATTCTTTCCCAACCGGCAGCCTGTTGTTAATAATTTCAAAACTCTGAGTCAGATTCCCGCCACATCTCCCGAGTCGGATGCCATGAGCAAAGACATGAAAAAACGGGGTTTCAAATTCTTCGGCTCAACGATTTGCTACGCTTTTTTCCAGGCAGCCGGGTTTGTGAACGACCATGTGGAAGGCTGTTTCTGCAAAGGGAATTGATCATCATTACCTTTCATTTTCACAGACCGTCATTAATATTATTTTCTATAAAGCGCTTACGTTTTTAACCGCAAAAAATCTTCAACTATGAAAACAGGTATCATTGGACTGGGAAAAATGGGCGGAGCCCTGCTGAGGGGGATGCTGAAAGCCGGAGCGGTGGTTCCGGAGAACGTCTGGGTGTACGACCACCACCATGAAAACGTGCAGGCCCTTCAGGAGGAATACCCCGGCGTTCATGAAGCGCCCACGGAGGCAGCCGCGGCAGATGCGGTGGAAGTTCTTATTCTGGCCGTAAAACCGAATGGAATTCTGCCGCTTATCTCCTCCCTCTCCGAGCGCGGCGCAGAACTGCCGCTGTTGATCTCCATAGCTGCCGCCATCTCCCTGGATGACATGGAAGCCTGCGCCAGTGATGGAACGCGCATCGTGCGCGCCATGCCCAATACCCCGTGCATGGTGCTGGCCGGCGTCATTGCCTACAGTGCGGGCACCGGCGTGACGGATGAAGATGAGGAAGCCGCCCGGCGGCTGCTTTCCGGCTGCGGCTCCGTTTACAAGGTACAGGAATCCCAGATGAACGCCGTTTCCGCCATTTCCGGCTGCGGCCCCGCCTACATGTTCACGGTGCTGGATGCTCTTTCAGACGCGGGCGTAGCCATGGGGCTGCCCCGGAAAACCGCTCTGGAGCTGGCCGTGGGAACCATGCTGGGTTCCGCCCGCATGCAGGAGCAGACGGGGAAGCATCCCATGGCCCTGCGGGATGAGGTAACCTCCCCCGGCGGCACCACCATTGCCGCGCTGAACGCGCTGGATGAATGCGGTTTCCGCAATGCCTGGATCCAGGCCGTGAAAAGAGCCGTGCGGCGGGCGGAGGAGATGGAGGAGCACTGACGTGCGCCTGTGAGCGGTTTTTCCCCGGCAGGAAAGCGCAGGAGCACCTCTATTTGCTCCGGAACGGCGTTTCCCTCTGCTTCCGGAGTTCCGGATTTTGCAGGTTGAACTGGACCTTCCTGATGGATTGCAGAGGGATTCTGACCTTTCCGACCGCGGCGGAGCGCCCCTCCATGAAGCCGTCCCTGAGGGACTCCAGATTCAGGGAAAGGATGCTCTGGTCCGTCAGGAAAACGCGGGTGTCCGACGCCTCTTCCGGCAGTTTCTTCTCCCCCTGGTTTTTCTGGTCCAGGGCACGCACCTTGGCCGTGGGAAGGGTAACGTCATAGTGGTCCGACTTAATGCGGATGGTGCCGTTTTCCTGGAGGGAGATGGCGCCTCTGAGCACGTCCCCGTTCACCAGCAGGGCTTTGTCCCTGGGGGCGTCCCCGTCATATTTGGAAATAATGTCTTGTTCGTCCGCCAGGTGGGGGAGCGCGCCGTTCCAGTCAAACACGTTCAGGTTGAACATGGCCATGTTCAAGCCGTCATAACCGCTCACGACAAACGTGTTGCCCGGTTTGAACTCATGTTTTTTGGAGGCCTCCTTCTCTTCTTCCTCATCCCCGTTTTCATTCTCAAAGATATTGTCCATCTCCTTGAGCTCTTCCCACCGGGCCACCTGTTCGCCGTTAATGTACAGGTAATAATTTCCCTTTTCCGGATCCGCGTAAAAATGAACGTCGGAACGTTTAATGGTCTTGTCCGCATACCAGTTCCGCGCCGTATCCCGCTTGACCCTGCCGAGCGTCCGGTACTGGCCGGAGCTGTTCTTGGCAAGTTCCGCCTTTTCCAGGGAGAGGGCCAGGTCAATGCTGCTTCCGGAATCAGGATTCTGCCAGAGGGAAAGGGTAATCCGGAATGTATTGGTATGGTAAAGGGAAAACTGCACGTGGAGCCGGGACGGCGTGGGGAAGGTGGTTTGAAGGTCCGTATTGTTGGAGCCGCGCATGATCCAGTAGCCGTTGCGGCATTCCGGCAGCATGCTGTTGGCGGAGGATTTCCAGCCCTGAAGGGATTCCGTCGCGTTGCGGAGGTAGGCTTTCTGGGAATCGAATCCGATGTGCTGCACATACTTCCTGTTGACGGGAAGCAGGCCGCCCCACGCGGTTTGCAGTTGAAGGCTTTCCGTATCCAGCGCCTTCAGCGTGCCGTAAAATTCATCCCCGTTGGCAAGACGGATGACGGAAAACTGAGCCGGAATGTCCAGCGGACGGGAAGAAACCAGCTCGTCCAGTTCCTCCACCTTTACATCCACAGGCTTGGAAAGGATGGTGGACCGGACTTTCAGGTACGGGCTGTCCAGCGTGTCCAGGCTGCCCGGCAGTTTTTCCCCGGATTTAAGCGTAATGACCCCTTCCGCCCGTGCACCGGGAAGATGGGCGGCAGCCAGCAGGACGCAGGCGCCCAGGAAAAGCGTTATTGCTTGTTTCATATGGTGGAGGGCATCAGGGGGTGGAGCGGGTGGGCTGTGCGGAATTCAGGAATTCCACGCGGGTGATATTTTTCAGGGGCAGTGAAATCTGGCCGAGCTGGGAATGCCGCAGGATGATTTTTCCGGAGTCCATGCTCAGGATGTCGCCATGCAGGCGGGAGCCGTCCTTCATCAGGATGCTGTGGCCCACGGGAGTACGGGAGTCATCCTTTTTTTCAGGTTCCGCGAAAAAGACCGTATCCAGATACCTGGCCGGGATGGAGAGCTCCCGGGGAATGTCCGGATATTCCTTGTCTGTGGAAAGCGTCAGTACCTTGTTCCTGCTGTTGTAGCTGCTGACGGAACCGGGAATGGCGTCCTCCTCCCTGGTCAGGACAAGATCCGTATCCGCGCTCCCGTTCTTGGTGACGGACTTGGCGCTCAGGGTGATGGAGGAGAGGGCAAGCCTGCTGATGGTCAGGGAGACGTGCCCTTCCATCTGAAGGCCGAAGGCGTCCCCCTGCAGCGGCTGTTCCGGGGGGCTGGGATCCGTCATCAGCTTGGGGGGCAGGTCTCCCACAAGCAGCTCGTAAACCTGTTCATGGTCTCCCTGCCGGGAGGCCGTCAGCCTGATGTCCACGCCTTCCGTCAGGGTAGGCGTTGGGATGTCCACTTCCCCCAGGATAATGATGCCGGACTTCTGTTCCCTGAGCAGGGTGCACTTGCCGGGGGCGATGCTCAGCATGAGCCTGTTCAGGCTGCTCCCGGAATTGGACCGGAAGGCGATATTCTCATTCCCTCCGAAGCAGAAGACAATGCCGGCGCGGTCATTGTTGCCGTCCATCGTCATGGTGGTGCGGAAGGTGAAGGAAGAGGGGTCCAGGCCGATGTTCTTGTACAGGGGCGTCCAGGTGGGATAGTCGCTGTTGCCCAGCCTGTACTGGTACTTGTCACCCTGGATTTTCGGTTTCAGGGCGTTCATCAGTTTTCTTCCGGCCTGGGTGCGGTAATCCTCATCCCCCCTGTTGCTGGAATAAACCCAGCTGTTGTCAAAGATCAGGGGTTCCTGCCAGAATCCTTTTTCCTGGATGGTGTCCAGCCGGAAACCGGCCACCTGGCTGCGGGGGATGGAGCGTTCATTGCCCAGCATGTCCCGGTACTGCACCTTGTCCGGCGTGATGGAGATGATATTGCAGGGGATGATGTCCCGGTGCCCGGTAGCCATGAAAATCTTGTCTCTGGAACGGAGGTCCGGGGAGGAGGTTCCGGTGAAATAAAGGGCCCGGATTTCCGACGGGAGGATAACCGCGTTCTGGCGCATGGCCGGGTGCTTGATGACGATGCCCTGTTTGCCGTAGGAGACGATCTCTCCGCGGAGGCGGTAGTTGCTGTCCGTGACTACATCCACGACGGAATTGCCCCAGGCGGTCGGCAGGAACACCGGAGCCAGCAGGAGGGAAAGGAGGATGCTATTGTTCATAAATGGGTAGAAATCTGTAATTGAGCGCCAGGGAGAGCAGGGCCGCGGAGGTGGAGTAGGCCGCGGAATGGTCGGAAAGCCAGGACCCGTTGGGGGTCTGGGAGGCTCCCAGATAGCGCATGTTTTTATAGTTCCATTCCTTCCATGCCTCCTGGTCTGCATGGAACAGGGCCTGGGACATGTAATATTCAAAGTAGAACGGGTAGGAGGAATCCCGGTAATTCATGTTCTTTTTCAGGTAGGCCAGGGAGTCCTTGAAGGAGGGGTCTGCCTTGCGGCGCGCCAGGGACAGCGTCAGGGAGCCGATGGCCGTGAGGGTGACGCGGGGGCCCGCCGGGCTGGTATACCCGTAGGCTCCCTTCTTGTCACGGCAGGAGGCCATGTACTTGAGGCCGCGTTCAAAGGCCTCGTCCGGAACGGGAATGCCCGCGTTGCGCGCGGCAAACAGGGAGACGATCTGGCAGCCGGTCACCGTGCTGTCCGCATCCGTGGACTCCGGGGAATAACGCCAGCCGCCCGTCTTGTTCTTCTTCTGGGCGGTCAGCGTCAGGGCCACGGCTTTCCGCAGGGCGGGGCCGATGCGGTCGTCCCGCACCATGCCGTAAGCCTCAGACAGCGCCAGGGTGGCGAAGCCGTGGTTGTACATGGAATCCCCGATGTAGCCGGACCCTTTGTTCTGCTTGGCCAGGATGTAATTTACACAGCGGCGCACCATGGTGGCGTACGGGCCTGTGTTCGGGTCGTCCCCGTGGGCCAGCACGGACATGAGGCAGAAGCCGATAATGCCGGGCTCCTGCCCGTAGGTGCCTTCATAGGTTCCGTCCGTTTTCTGGGCGTTCTGGAGGTACCGGAGCCCTTTCACATACATCAGCTCCACCTGGGGCGGCACGGGGGAGGACATCCTCACGGGGGACTGGGCGGCGGCGTTCTGCGGGATAGCCGCCATGCAGCAGGCGAGGAGAAGGGTAAGGAGGATGGGGGCTTTTTTCATCGGGGAAATGGATTAATGGTTCTTCATGGGGCAGGAGCGTGCCGTGTTCATGGCGGCTACTTCTGAAGGGTCTTGTTGTAGGCGTCCAGCGCCTTGCGGAATTCGGCCGGCATGTCATCCGCGGACATGCCGGTGGATTTGGGGACGGAGCGCGTTTCCGTAGCCATGTCCGGGTTGGAGACTCCTTTTTCCTGGGTGGAGGCCATGTTGGATTTCCCGTCCGCGCCATGTCCGGGATTGTTTCCCTTGCCTTTCTGGGAGCCGTTTTCTCCTTTTCCCTGGCCTTCTCCGTCCCCTTCCTGCTGCTCCATGGCCTGGGAATCACTGTCCATGCCCAGGAGCTGGCGCAGCATGTCCATCAGGGCCTGTCCTCCCGGCTTGGGTTCTCCGCCGGCGTTAGTCATCTTGGCCTTGGCAGCCTGGTAAATCAGCTCAATCACTTCCGACTGGGCGGCCAGCGTCTGGCCGCCGGTATTATATATCTCCAGCAGGTCCACGGCGTCATTCATGGCATGGCGGCATTTTTTCAGCAGTTCCACCACTTCCTCATTGGTCTCTCCCATGATGAGGTCGGACGTGTCCGCCTGGAGTTCGTCCTGTTGCCCGGCCAGTTTGGCGGCCGTTTCCTTGTGCTTGGCGGAATATTCCGGAGCGGAATCCGCAGTGGCGGCGCAGGGCAGGGAAAGCGCCAGGATCATGGCTGGAAGGTTGACGGTATTCATGCGGCGGGAGGGGTGGGTACTTTGCGGTGTTCCTGTTCGGCGGCGCGGGTGCGCATGCGGATGTCCTGTTCCTGCTGGATCATGCGGATGACCTTCAGCATGAACTCAAACTCGGCGTCGGAAATGGAGTTCTGGTCTCCTCCTCCACCGCCGCCTCCACCGCCGCTGCGGTTCTTCTTGTAATCGTCTATCAGCTTGGCCCAGTGGCGCAGGGTGGAGGCGTACAGGCGGGACTCGTCAATGGAGCGCGCCGTGATCGCGTTCAGGATGTTGCCGTGCACCAGGTCCAGCTTTTCCCGGAGGGAGAAGGCGGTCATCTGGTTGTACAGATCACTGTAAATGCGTTCCTCCGTGCGGGACTTGTAGTAACTGAGGTCCTCCAGAATCCAGCCTATGTCCTGGGTGGATGCGTTTTGAAGGGTGGCGATGGTTTCCATCTCCCGCCTGGTGGAGGGGTCCAGTTCATCCATGGTCATGCCCACGATAATGTTGATCTGGCCGGCCAGGGCGTTCGCGATGGAATCCTCCTTGCCCGCGGCCTGCTTGAGCCGCGCCACGAAGGTGCTGGCCTCCATGTCCTGCGCGGACTTGGAAAGCTGGTTCATGGCGTCCTTCAGGGCCTGGGTGGCATCGGAATGGGAGCTCTCCCCGTCGTCCAGGTCCTTCCGGCTATCCTGCGCGGAGCGGTTCTCGGAGGCGGAGGCCCGGAACTGGTTTTGCGCCTTCTTCATGGGACCGTTGGGGATGGGTTTCAGCATGGAGATGCCCTTCATGAACTCCTTCATGCCGGCGGGATCTATCTGGGAATTGCGGGAGGCCTCCTTGAACAGGTCTTCCGAGCGGTTGAGCAGGTCGCTTAATTCACGCCTGTTGGCCTGTTCCTCGTCAGCCAGGGCGTGCAGGCGCTCCTGTATCTCCGGATTCTTCAACTCACTGCCCTCCATTCCCTTCATGCGCCTGGCCTCGTCCGTCATGGCGTCCATGCGGCGGATCATACCTTCCAGCTCACTGGTGATGCGCTCCAGTTCGTTGCGGATCATCTGGGCATGCTCCGACTTGGAGAGGACGAAGATGATCATGGGTTCCGAATAAACGCGTTTGCCTCCGGGCTTGTAATCCTGCGTAAAGCCGCGCACGACGACGCGCTGGGGGGACAATTTCAGCGCTCTGGCCTGGAACAGGTAAGTGCCTTTCAGGCTGGTTTGCGTAGGATGGCCGTCCGCCAGCCCCTTTTCCCCGCGCAGGCCCGGGACGGGCTTGCCCGCCTTCGCCGGGTTCGGAGCCGCGGAGCTGTTCTCTTCCTCGTCCTCGTAAAAAGACTTCTCCCCCTGCCATTCCACCCCCATTTCCCGGAGGCCGAAGTCGTCCGCCGCTTCCACTTCCAGTTCAATGCTGGTGTCTTCCAGCACGTAGCGGTCATTCTCCCCGCCCCTCAGGTAAATGGACGGCTGTTTGTCCTCAATGGGTTCCAGGCGTATCCGGACGGGCTGTGAGGCCGCCAGCCCGTCGCGGTCCGTCCAGGTAAGTTCTATTTCCTGCGGGTCCTTCTCCAGGCGGATATCCGGAATGATGACGCTGCTCCCCTTCACGCGGAGCGGTTTTCCCTGCGCGGTGGCCGCGGACAGCAGGTTCTGGGAAGCGGTTACTTCCAGCGTCAGCGTGGAGCCTTCCGGAGCGGAAATGACCCCGGCGCGCATGGCCTCGTGCCCGTCGGGACGCGCCATATAGGCGGGGTAGGCCACCGTGGCTGTGGCGCCCAGCAGGGAGGGGCGCGCCTTCGGAATGATTTTCAGGCGGCGGGCGATGTCCCCCGCGAAGAACTCCAGTCTGTCCGGCTGCTGCATGGGCGGAATATGGATTTTATAAGCGCCATCCGCCAGGGGGGCCTGCTGGCGCACCCTGTTGTGGAAGAAATATTCTCCCGTTTGCGGGCGCGACCTGGTGGTTTCCGCCAGCCGGAGTTCATACAGGAAGCTCTCCCCCAGGGGGATGACCAGGGAATCCGGCGTGGGGTTCAATTGGGTGAACGTGTAGCGTTCCGGAGGATTGAACGGGCGGAGCCAGCGTTCCAGGGCATTTCCCGCCGCTTCCGGGGTACCCAGGCATATGGCCGCCGTGCATAAGGCCAGGATGGCCAGCAGGACGAACAGCTTTTTGTGGCTGGGCCTGGGAATGTTCACCGTCAGGTCCCGTGTGGAAACTTCACGGGCCACCTGTTCCATGGCGGCCGCTTTCAATTTTTCAGAACTGTACTGGTAGCCGTACTTTTCGGAATCCAGTTCAATGACGCCCAGGAGCCGGTCGCCCAGGGCCGGATCAGTCCGGGAAATCAGGCGCGCGAGCTGGGCCTCCTTGCGCCGCTGCCACACCCACCGGAAACTCCACAGGGGGATGAAAACCGCCAGGCCGCCCACGGCGGTGAAAAAAAGAATCCAGCCCACGGCGGAGGGCGTTTCCCACAACCTGTCGGAGAGATACAGGAAAAGATAGGAGAGGATCACGGCAATGCCTGCAAGGCATGCGGCTTCCAGCATCTTAACCGTTCTGAGGCGGCGCCGGAAGGAGTGAAGCTGCCTGACCAGCTGGTCAGGGAGTTTAACGGTAGTTGAGGAGGGCATGCTTAATCCCGGTATTTACGCTAATTACATCGTTTTTGCAAGCTCGCCGCGCGTGATGGAGTAAATTCACATTCATGGGGCTTGAAGTGTTTTTCTCGCTGGACTTTATAGTTTGATTTCCTAAAATAACGCTGCGCTTTAAATCTGGCCTGGTTTGCGCATGACTAAAAACCAACATATTAGGCCTTACCCATTGACTTCGCCATGCAACAGGGAAACAAAACAACGGCTCCGGAGGTTGACTTCGGAGAATTCGCACCAGCCACATACGCCGAATGGCGTGAGGCAGCCGTCGCTGCCTTGAAAGGGGCTGACTTTGACAAAAAGCTTTTCACCAAGCTTGTGGAGGGAATCACCCTGCATCCCATCTATAACAAGTGGGACGAACACGCTCCGGTGATGCCTGCCGGGCAGTTCCCGTACCGCCGCGGCACGCGTGCGCTGGGCTACATGGAAAAGCCCTGTGAAATTGCCCAGAGCATTCCTGCCTCCACCCCGGAAGATTTCAACAGCAAGCTGCTGCATGACCTGGACCGCGGCCTCACTGCCGTGAACGTCCAGCTTAACTGCAAGTGCGGCCTGAAGCTGCGCAAGCAGGCTGACTGGAATACCGCCCTCAAGGGCGTCCAGCTTGACAAGCAGCCTGTCTACATCACCCCCGGCTCCTGCGGCCTGGGCACTTTCTCCATGTTCCTGAACACGTACAAGGCCGCCGGCTTCAACACGGCGGACCTGAAGGGCGGCGTTTTGTACGACCCGGTGGGCAAGGCCGTGATGAAAGGCTCCCTCTGCGGGGGGAAGGGCATCTGCGCCTACTATGACCAGATGGCCGTGATGACCAAATGGGCCGTTGCCAATGCTCCCGCCTTTCAGACCATCGGCGTCAGCGGACTGCCTTATGCGGACTCCGGCGCTTCCGCCTTTGAAGAAGTGGGTGCCATGCTGGCGACTGCCGTGGCCTACCTGCGCGCCATGGAGGAACGCGGTATTTCCGTGGATGAAGCCGCCGCGCACATGCGCTTTACGGTCTCCGTCGGCGCCAACCTGTTCCTGGAAATCGCCAAGATCCGCGCCCTGCGCGAACTCTGGGCCATCATTGTAAAGGAATGCGGCGGCAATGAAGAAACCGCCAGGATCAGGCTTCATGCCCGCACCTCCTTCTGGACCCTCTCCAAGGTGGACCCCTGGGTCAACCTGCTGCGCGGTTCCGCCCAGGCCTTCTCCGCCATCATGGGCGGCGTGGACAGCATTGACGTGCTTCCCTTTGACTCCGCCGTGCGCATGCCTGACGAATTCTCCCGCCGCATTGCCCGCAACTGCCCGCTGATCCTGCTGGGCGAATGCAACCTGGACAAGGTGGTAGACCCCGCCGGCGGTTCCTGGTACCTGGAAAACCTGACGGACGAAGTCTCCCGGAAAATCTGGGACGTCTTCCAGGGAATTGAAAAGGAAGGCGGCATCATCAAGGCCCTCAAGGCCGGTTCCATTCAAAAGAGCGTGAACGCTACCGCCGCCAAGCGCTATCAGCTGGCCGACCAGCGCCGCCAATCCATCGTGGGCGTCAACCAGTACGTCAACCTGGCTGAGAAAAAACTGGAAACGCCGGAAGGCTCCGCCTGCGCCGCTCCCAAGGGCCATGGCTGCTGCAAGAATGCGGACGTACAGCTCCCGGACGTGGAAATGAGCGTGGACTCCGCCTGCAAGGCCGCCAGTGAAGGCTTCTCCACCTGCCTTATCAACAAGGCCCTGGTGGCCGGCGCCGACTGCAAGTGCGGCGAACCGCTGGAAATGGAAGCCCTGCCGAAGCGCCGCCTGGCGGAACGCTTTGAATCCCTGCTTGCCAAGGCTGACGCCTGGGTGGAGGAAAAGGGCTCACGCCCGATGGTGTTCTTTGCCAACATGGGCCCGTTGCGCCAGCACAAGGCCCGGGCGGACTTCTCCCGCGACTTCCTGCGCGCCGGCGGCCTGGACGTGGTTTACCCGTCCGGCTTCCAGACTCCGGAAGACGCGGCCAGGGCAGCTGCGGAAAGCGGCTGCGCCGTGTGCGTGATCTGCTCCACGGACGACACCTATCCGGAAATCGTTCCCGCCTTCTGCAAGGCGCTCAAGGAAATCAAGCCGGACATGATGGTGGCCCTTGCCGGTTATCCGGCGGACCATGTGGAAGCGTTCAAGGAAGCCGGCGTGGATATCTTCATCCATGTCAAGGCCAACTGCTATGACACCGTTGAAGCCATCCAGAACAAGATCGGCCTCTAAAAACCACCAACCTATTTCATTCAATGAGCAATATTCCTGATTTTGCATCCGCCTCCTATCCTGAAATCAAGGCTGGTGCCCCGGCCGCGGCTTCCGAAACGGAAACGTGGATGACCAATGAACAGATTCCCGTGCCGCCCACCTACTCGGAAAGCGTGTACGACGACTGCCTGCACCTGGACTTTACCGCCGGTGTGGCCCCCAACCTCCGCGGACCGTACGCCACCATGTACGTGGCCCGTCCCTGGACGGTGCGCCAGTATGCCGGTTTTTCTACGGCGGAGGAATCCAACGCCTTCTACCGCCGCAACCTGGCGGCGGGCCAGAAGGGCCTTTCCATCGCCTTTGACCTGGCGACGCACCGCGGCTATGACTCCGACCACCCCCGCGTGGTGGGTGACGTGGGCAAGGCCGGCGTGGCCGTGGACTCCATCCTGGACATGGAAATCCTCTTCAAGGGCATTCCGCTGGACAAGATGTCCGTTTCCATGACCATGAACGGCGCCGTGCTGCCCGTGCTGGCCTTCTACATTGTGGCCGCCCAGGAACAGGGCTGCACGCTGGACCAGCTCTCCGGCACGATCCAGAACGACATTCTCAAGGAATACATGGTGCGCAACACCTACATCTATCCGCCTGATCCCTCCATGAAGATCATTGCGGACATCTTTGAGTTCACCTCCAAGTACATGCCCAAATTCAACTCCATTTCCATCTCCGGCTACCACATGCAGGAAGCCGGCGCCACGGCGGACCTGGAAATGGCGTATACGCTTGCGGACGGCCTGGAATACGTGCGCACCGGGATCAAGGCCGGCATTGACATTGACGCCTTCGCCCCGCGCCTCTCCTTCTTCTGGGCCCAGGGCAAGAACTACTTCATGGAAGTGGCCAAAATGCGCGCCGCCCGCGTGCTGTGGGCCAAGCTCATCAAGCAGTTCAACCCCAAGAACCCGAAGTCCCTGGCCCTGCGCACGCACTCCCAGACTTCCGGTTGGTCCCTCACGGAGCAGGACCCGTTCAACAACGTGACCCGCACCTGCATTGAAGCCCTGGCCGCCGCCTGCGGCCACACGCAGTCCCTGCACACGAACTCCCTGGACGAAGCGATCGCCCTGCCGACGGACTTCTCCGCCCGCATCGCCCGCAACACCCAGCTCCATCTTCAGGATGAAACCACCATCTGCAAGGTGATCGACCCGTGGGGCGGCTCCTACTACGTGGAATACCTGACCAATGAGCTTATCCGCAAGGGCTGGGCCCACCTTCAGGAAGTGGAAAAACTCGGCGGCATGGCCAAGGCCATTGAAACCGGGTTGCCCAAGATGCGCATTGAAGAAGCCGCGGCGCGCCGCCAGGCCGCCATTGACTCCGGCAAGGAGCCCATCATCGGCGTCAACAAATACCGTCTGGAACAGGAAGCCAAGATGGACATTCTGGAAGTGGACAACACCACCGTCCGGGACGCCCAGATCGCCCGCCTGCAGAAGCTGCGCGCGGAACGTGACTCCGCCGCGTGCGAAGCCGCGCTGGAAGCCCTGTCCGAATGCGCCCGCACGGGTGAAGGCAACCTCCTTGACCTTGCCATCAAGGCGGCCAAGGCCCGCGCCTCCCTGGGTGAAATCTCCTCCGCCCTGGAAAAACACTTCGGGCGCCACAAAGCACCAATCAAACTCATTACCGGCGTGTACGCTCAAACCTATGGTCAAGATCCGCTGGTGGAGGAAGTCCGCAAGATGACGGACGACTTCGCCGAACGCACGGGGCGCCGTCCCCGCATCCTCGTCGCCAAGATGGGCCAGGACGGCCACGACCGCGGCGCCAAGGTGGTCTCCTCCGCCTATGCCGACCTCGGCTTTGACGTGGACGTAGGCCCGCTCTTCCAGACGCCGGAAGAAACCGCCAAAATGGCGATTGAAAACGACGTGCACATGATCGGCATGAGCTCCCTGGCCGCCGGCCACAAGGTTCTGCTGCCCGCCCTGGTGGAGGAACTCGCCAAGCAGGGCCGTCCGGACATTCTGGTCTTCTGCGGCGGCGTCATTCCCGCCCAGGACTATGACTTCCTGAGGGAACACGGCGCGGTGGCCATCTTCGGCCCCGGCACCAACATCCCGGAAGCCTCCAAGGAAATCATGGAAGCCCTCAACGAACAATACGCCGACTAAGGCCCTCGTTGGGAAAACAGCCTCAATCCTCAGGGAGCCGGATCACGGGATCCGGCTCCCTTTTTTTGTGAGCTCCCCGGACTCTCTCCATGGGGGAATGGCAGTGAATAGACCTGATGGACAGAATGGACTTAATCTTTACTTTGTCCATGAAGTCCATGAAGTCCATGAAGTCCATGAAGTCCATGAAGTCCATGAAGTCCATTTCCGCGGCAATGGAACAGCCCTGCACCCACAGAATTCTCCCCTCTCTTTATTGCTTTTGCATTGCCCCCCGTCGTCAAATTCCGTAATCTCGCCCAGCCGTGAGCCGCACCTACCGCCATTGCCTGGATTACAAAAAGGAATTGATTCCCGCTGATACCGACATCTTCCGCGTGATTGACGGGGAAGGGGACGGGCGCCCGGGCGTATTTGCGGACCAGATGGGAGACCGCGTTTTGGTCTCCACGCGGGATTGTCCCATCCCTGCGGATTTGGAGCGCGAACTCCGGGAACTGGATATCCCCGTGTTCCACAAAAGGCTGGAACAGAATCAGAAGGAAGCGCCCGTGCAAATAGCCGGACCGGAACTCCCCCTGCAATTTACGGTCACGGAGCAGGGCGTGCGTTTCAAAATAGACATGTCCACCGGTTATTCCCAGGGAATCTTTCTGGACCAGCGCGACCACCGCCGCCGGGTGAGGGAACGGAGCGGTACCGGCATGAGGGTGCTGAACACCTTTGCCTACACGGGGGCCTTTTCCGTTTATGCCGCCCTGGGAGGGGCTCAGACGACCACGCTGGACCTGGCTCAGCCGTGCTTGGACTGGGCCAGGGAAAACTTCAGCCTGAACGGCATTGATCCCGCCACTCAGTATTTCTGCAAGGGGGACGTGCGCCGCTGGCTGGAACGGTTCTCCAGGCAGCGCCGCACTTTCCACGGCATTATTCTGGACCCCCCCACCTTCTCCCGGGATGACCGGGGAAGGGTGTTCCGGGTGGAATCCCACTATGGGGAACTGGTGGCCCAGGCGCGCGAATGCCTGGAACCCGGCGGCTGGATGCTGTGCACCAGCAACTGCCGCAAGCTGAGCCACGCGGACTTCCGCAGGATGGTGGCGGAAGCCGTTCCGGGCTTCCGGCTGACCCATGATTCCATGCCCCCGGACTTCACGGGGGAGGATTATCTGAAAAGATTGTGGATAGATTGGAAATAAATATTTTATGAAAATTTTTCCTCACTTCCGCTGACGCATTTTATCCTTTTGAAAACCGTCCCGGTCTGGTAGGAAACCGCCCAATTACTTTTTCCATGAAAAAACTAGCCTATGTTGCGGGACTCTTCGCGCTTACGTGCGCCCCTCTGCTTGCCGCCCTTTATGAAAACCTGGAAGTGGGAATGGACAAGGACCAGGTGCTGAAAACCCTGAGGCAGAGCAAGCAGCTTGAAGGGCCGCCCACGGATGCCCTCCTTTCACGCACTGGCCTCAACGGCGTATTTAAGACCAGGCAGTCCATCGGCGGCCAGACCTTTTCCCTGAACTTTGACTATGACCCCTCCGGCGGTTTGAGGGCCGTTGTTTTCTACTCCCGCAGCAAATGCCGCGGTTCCGAGTATGAAACCAAGCTGAAATCCGCCTACAAGGCTCTTCTGGTGGGCCTGACGGAAAAATTCGGAGAACCGGCGAACATGCCGGAATGGGTGGCCAAGGAATCTCTCCAGGAAGGCCGCATCCAGTACATGCACATGTGGAGGGTATCTCCCGGCGTCTTCCTGATGTCCGGCCTGGGCAACATGGGAGCCATGGAGGGATACTTCCCCCTTTTCCGTTTTTCCGGGCCGTCCGGCATGCCCCCCGCCTCCAAAAGGGACAGGGATGAACTGAAAAGGGAATGGGCCGCCATTCCGGAATTCCCCGGCTTGAAGGAAGCCGAGCTCCACATCTCCGATGCCGTGCGCGCCATGGGCTCCAAAAAATATGAAGACGCCTTTGAATGCTTCCAGCAGGCGGCGGAGCTGGGCAGCCCCCGCGGCTACTGGGGCATGGCGTTCCTGTCTGAGCTGGGCAAATACGGCGTGAAGAGGGACAAGAAAAAAGCGGATGAAATGAACCGCAAGGCCGCTGCTGCGGGATATGCCGCTTCCGCCTCCAAATTCGGCGCCACGTGGCCGGATGCCGCGCGGGCCCTGGGCCTCTCCGCCGCGGCAGCCAGGGAACAGCTCCATATGCGCCAGCGGGCGGCTGCGGAAGGCTATGCCTCGGAACAATACAACATGGGCATCATGTACCACACCGGTTTTGGCATGCCCAAGGACCCTGCCAAAGCCCGTGAATGGTTCCAGAAGGCGGCGGACCAGGATGACGTGCAGGCTAAAAGCATCCTGAAAAAACTCCAGTAACTCTTTTTCCAATCCATTACTATCATGAGCCTATACGCACAACAACTCGTTCGCTACCCTGAACTGGGCATCTCCCTTGACTTCTCCAAACTCCCGCTGGATGACGCCTTCCTGTCCTCCATGCAGGGGCGGATAGACAGGGCGTTCGCCGACATGAAGGCACTGGAATCCGGCGCCATTGCCAACCCGGATGAAAAACGCATGGTGGGCCACTACTGGCTGCGCAACTCCGCACTGGCTCCCACGCCGGAACTGAAAGCCGCCATTGACGCTCCTCTGGCGGACGTCAAGGCCTTTGGCCGGGACATTTTGGAAGGCAAAATCACACCTCCCGGCGCGGAACAGTACTCCGCCGCCCTTGTCATCGGCATCGGCGGTTCCGCTCTTGGCCCAGAACTGGTGGCAGATGCCATCCCGGCCGCTGGGCTGGATATGTTCTTCCTGGACAACACGGACCCGGACGGCATGTACAAGGTGCTGGAAACCCTGCCGCTGGAAGAAACGCTCGTCGTCGTCATCTCCAAGTCCGGCGGCACGCCGGAAACCCGCAACGGCATGCTGGTGGCCCAAGACTTCTTCAAGAAAAACGGCGTGGAATTCGCGCCCCAGGCTGTTGCCGTCACGGGCGTAGGCTCCAAACTGGACAAGACGGCTGAAACGGAAGGCTGGCTCAAGCGCTTCCCGATGGAAGACTGGGTGGGCGGCCGCACGTCCGTCATGTCCGTAGTGGGCCTGGTTCCTGCCGTACTTCAGGGCGTGGACGTGGATGAACTGCTGGAAGGAGCGCGCCTGATGGATGAAAAGACCCGCCGGGACTGCGTAAAATGCAACGCCTCCATGAAGCTGGCGCTGGCCTGGTACAAGGCCACCAACGGCAAGGGGGAAAAGGACATGGTGGTTCTTCCTTACAAGGATGCCCTGGTGCTCTTCTCCAAATACCTTCAGCAGCTCATTATGGAATCCCTCGGCAAAAGGCTGGACCTGGACGGCATTGAAGTCTGCCAGGGCATCTCCGTATATGGCAACAAGGGTTCCACGGACCAGCACGCCTATGTGCAGCAGCTCCGCGACGGCGTGAACAACTTCTTCGCCACCTTCATTGAAGTGCGGGAATGTTCCGCGGATGCGGTGGAAGTGGAAGCGGGCGCTACCTGCGGAGACTTCCTCCAGGGCTTCCTGCGCGGCACCCGCCAGGCTCTGGCGGAATCCGGCCGTTCCTCCATCACCATCTCCATCCCGGAAGTGAACGCCAAGACGCTCGGCATGCTGGTCGCCCTGTTTGAGCGCGCCGTCTCCTTCTATGCCTCCCTGGTAAACATCAACGCCTACCACCAGCCCGGCGTGGAAGCGGGCAAAAAGGCCGCGGGCACCTTCCTGGCCCTGCTGGGCAAGGTAAGGGCGGCCCTTGGCTTCACCCCGGAAACCGCCGCCCAGGTGGCTGCCCGGCTGGATGCGGACCAGGAAGCCGTGTACCACTGCCTGGTGCATATCGCCTCCAGTGATTCCTCCGTCAAGTGGGTCCAGTCCTCCTGTGCGGATGAAGACACCTTCTGCAAGGCGTAAAAATAAAAAACATATTCCTTCCGGCGGACGCTTATCTGGTTGATAAGTGTCCGCTTTTCATTTACAAGGAAATGCCCCTGTGAAGCCTGCCGCTGCTGCCGGCGTCCTCGTGAATCCTTAAAACTGTCTTGAAGAACCCCATCTTCAGGCGGACAATTTATCCGTTCCGGAAAACTCGGGTTAATTTAATATTCTCTCTCAAGATCATGAAACCTATCCTTCTGGCGGGAAGCTGCCTGCTGGTTCTTTCCTCCTGCTCCATTACCCAGGAAAGCCCTGTGAACATAAAAGGCGTTCCAAACGTTTTTTCTTCCACCGCCTCGCAAGAATTGCAGAGGGCAGGGGAGGAAGCCTGCCGCAAGGCCGGGTATAGTAACCTCAGTTCCAATATTCTGGTTTTTTCCACGGATGTATCTTACTATTTTTTGGGTTCGTGGAGCGTGGACCGGGTGGCAAGGAAACAAAAGGAGATAAGGTATAATTCGGAACCTCCCAATGTACGGATCAAGGGTAAAATGACGGTAGCCCGCACCCGGAATTATAGAATCCCGGGGATCATTCTTCCATTACTCCGTTGGACGGGCGGCACCATTTATGTGGAATGTCCAGTGGATATCCTTTATTACGAGCCGGATTCCTCCTTCCGGGAATCGCTTTGAAAAATGGAGCCGGGAGCGCGGAGGCGGGGAGAAAAAGCGGAAGGTATTTTTCTCTAAAAACCATAGAAAACATTTCCGTTTTCCTTACAATTTCGAGTTGACAAAGCGAGGGGCGGCGGGCATCCTTACTCGACCCTAACTCGCTATCGGGTCTTTTGTTGGCTCCTGTGGTTGATGTTTGGGCAGAATCATTAATTCGACTAAAATAATCGATATGTCCACCAATTCCTGCGCATGCAGCGCATCTACTGACAAATTCGTCTATTCCTTCGGCGGAGGGTCCGCCGACGGCAATGGCAGCATGAAAAATCTTCTGGGCGGCAAGGGCGCCAACCTTGCGGAAATGGCCCGAATCGGCCTTCCTGTCCCTCCCGGATTCACCATTACCACGGAGGTCTGCACTTACTATTACGATCACGAATGCACCTATCCCGCCCAGCTTGACGCGCAGATCAAGGAAGGCGTTGCCAGGATGGAACAGATCCTGGGCCGCAAGTTCGGCGATACGGAAGCCATGCCCATGCTGGTGGCCGTGCGTTCCGGCGCCCGCGAATCCATGCCCGGCATGATGGACACGATTCTGAACCTCGGCCTGAATGAAAAATCCGTGGAAGCCATGGTAAAGGCCACGGGCAACCCCCGCTTCGCATGGGACTGCTACCGCCGCTTCGTCCAGATGTACGGCGATGTGGTGCTGGGCGTGCAGAAGAACCCGGATGAAGACCACGAACCCTTTGAAGCCGCCATCGCCGCCATCAAGGAAGAACGCTACGGCAACGCGGATGTGGAAGACACCAAGCTTTCCGCGGACGACCTGAAGGAACTGGTCTCCCGCTTCAAGGCGCTGGTGCTGGAACGTACCGGCCATGAATTCCCGGAATGCCCCTGGGAACAGCTTCAGGGCGCCATCGGCGCCGTGTTCGGTTCCTGGAACAATGACCGCGCCATCGTTTACCGCCAGAAATACGGCATCCCGTCCGAATGGGGCACCGCCGTCAACGTGCAGGCCATGGTGTTCGGCAATACGGGTGAAGAATCCGGTTCCGGCGTGGCGTTCACCCGCAACCCCGCCTCCGGCGAAAACGAATTCTACGGTGAATTCCTGATGAACGCCCAGGGTGAAGACGTGGTGGCCGGCGTGCGTACGCCCGCTCCCGTAGCGGCCCTTCACGACGTGATGCCCGCCGCCTTCAATGAACTGATGCGCATCCGCGAAGTGCTGGAAAACCACTTCCACGACATGCAGGACTTTGAATTCACCATTCAGGACCGCACCGTGTACATGCTCCAGACCCGCAACGGCAAGCGCACCGGCGTAGCAGCCTTCCGCATCGCCTGTGAAATGGTGGAGCAGGGCCTGATCGACTGGAAAACCGCCGTGCGCCGCATCCCCGCGGACCAGGTGGACCAGCTGCTGACCCCCATCTTTGACCGTGAAGCCATCAAGCAGGCCAAGATGCTCACCCGCGGCCTTCCCGCCGGCCCCGGCGCCGCCACCGGCCGCATCTACCTGAACGCGGAACGCTGCGTGGAAGCTGCGGACAACGGTGAAAAAGTGCTTCTGGTTCGTCTGGAAACCTCTCCGGAAGACCTGCGCGGCATGATTGCCGCTGAAGGCATCCTGACCGCCCGCGGCGGCGTTTCCTCCCACGCGGCCCTCGTCGCCCGCCAGATGGGCAAGGTCTGCGTCTGCGGCGCTGATGAAGTCATCGTGGACTACAACACCCGCACCGTCACCGTTGGAGGCATGACCTTCAATGAAGGCGACTACATGTCCATCGACGGAACGAGCGGCCTGGTGTACGCCGGCAAGGTGGAAACCTCCCCCTCTGAAATCATCCAGGTGCTGATCTCCAAGACCATGAAGCCGGAAGACAGCCGCACCTACCAGAACTTCGCCAGGCTCATGCAGTGGTGCGACGACTGCACGAAGATGAAGGTCCGCACCAATGCGGACTCCCCCTCGCAGACGGAAGCCGCCCTCGCCTTTGGCGCCACGGGTATCGGCCTCTGCCGCACGGAGCACATGTTCTTTGAAGGGGACCGCATCGACTTCGTCCGTGAAATGATCCTCTCCACCAAGAAGAGCGACCGCGTGGCCGCCGTCTCCAAGCTCCTTCCCTACCAGAAGGGCGACTTCAAGGGCATCTTCAAGGCGCTCAAGGGCCTGCCGGGCACCATCCGCCTGCTGGACCCCCCCCTGCACGAATTCCTTCCCCAGACGAAGGAACAGCAGCTTGACCTGGCCCAGAAGATCGGCATGCCCGTGGAAGTCATCATGCGCCGCGTGGCTGAGCTCCATGAGTTCAACCCGATGCTCGGCCACCGCGGCTGCCGCCTCGGCATCGCCTACCCGGAAATCACGGAAATGCAGGCACGCGCCATCTTTGAAGCCGCTGTGGAAGTCTCCCAGGAAGAAGGCTTCTCCGTGGTGCCTGAAATCATGGTTCCCCTGGTTGCCTTCAAGAAAGAGCTGGACATCCAGAAAGCCATCATTGACAAGGTGGCCAAGCAGGTATTTGAAGAAAAGGGCGCCAAGGTGGACTACCTCGTAGGCACCATGATTGAAATCCCGCGCGCCGCCGTCACGGCTGACGAAATCGCGGAAACCGCCCAGTTCTTCTCCTTCGGCACCAATGACCTGACCCAGACGGGTCTGGGCATGAGCCGCGACGACTCCGGCTCCTTCCTGCCGCAGTACCAGGAACTGGAAATCATCAAGAAGAACGTCTTCGCCTCCATTGACCAGGCTGGCGTCGGCAAGCTGATGAAGATTGCCGTGGAACTCGGCCGCTCCACCCGTCCGGACATCAAGCTGGGCATCTGCGGCGAACACGGCGGCGACCCCGCCTCCGTCAAGTTCTGCAACACGCTGGGCCTGACCTACGTGAGCTGCTCCCCCTACCGCGTCCCGACCGCCCGTCTGGCCGCCGCCCAGGCAGCTCTGGAACAGGCGTAAGCCTTTTTTGTTAAGGGTTAATAGACAGCCCGTGGTTCTCCGGAACCACGGGCTTTTTTGTAGAGACGGGGGAGGGATGGACTAGAGGGACTTGATGGACGGAGTGGACCAAATATCAAATAAGAAGATTATTTGCCCCGGTATTTGCGCTGCTCCATGCGTGCGCGGGCCATGCGTGCGCGGGCCATGCGTGCGCGGGCCATGCGTTCACGGAGGCCGCCGTTCTGCATGAAATCCTTTTCCTGGGCTTGAATCAATTTAGCAAGCAGGCCAAGGGCTACGTTAATGAGGATAACGGCTGTATTTGCCCCAAAATGGTCCGGGCGGAAATTCCTGTGCTTGCCCACCCACCGGATAACTTCCTGTGCGGAAGGAAACCTGGCCCTGATCAGCTCTTGCGCGTAAAGGCTGTTATTTTCCCACTGTTCCAGTCCCCGCTGGCGTAGATAGGAAAGGTAGTCTTCCTTTAGTTCCTGAAGGCTTCCCTTGGCGATTCCCGTCAGTTTCAATTCAGACGCTTTGCTGACTCCTGAATCCACGCTCCCTTCCGCGATATTCTGCATGCCGGAACGGGCTGCCTGAACCATCTGGTCATAAGTCCGTCCTTGGTTTTTCACGTATTTATTGCAGAACCGGAAGGTGAAATCATAAATGATCTCCGCAATCCGGTACACCACCAGATTCCTGTATCCTCCATGCTTGGGAATAAATCCATGAGACATTCCGTCCATGGAGTTCATCCTGTCCATTTATTCCTATTTTGTCCATTAAAATAATAAAATACCAAACATCCTCACCCCTCCAGCGCCCTCTTCAGCAGCTTCCGGTATTCCCCCGCCGGAACCTCGTACGTGCCGAATTTCAGTAAATGCGGCGTAGTCCACTGCGTATCCAGAAAAAGGAACTGGTGGGCCCGCAAGTACTGCACCAGGGCCACCAGGGCAATCTTGCTGGCGTCCGTTTTCCGGTGGAACATGCTCTCCCCGAAGAACGCCTTCCCCAGGGAGACCCCGTAAAGTCCCCCCTGCAATCCTTCCTCATCCCAGCACTCCACGCTGTGGGCAAAGCCCATCTCGTGAAGCCTGCCGTACACCTCCTCAATCTGCCCGTCTATCCATTGTTCCTCCGGTTCGTCCGTCCGGGCGCAGGCATGGACCACCTCCGGAAAGGCGGCGTCCATTCGTATTTCAAAAGGTTTCTTTTTCAGAACCCGCTTGAGTCCGTGCGGAAGGTGGAAGCGGTCATCCAGCGGAATCAGGGCGCGGGGGTCCGGTTCATAGAAGGAGATTTCCCCCGTTTCCGGATCCGCCATGGGAAAACACCCCTGGCAGTAGGCGGAAAGAACCAGTTCCGGTGTCAGTTCAGGGATCATCTGATTTGGTCCAGCAATTTGCCTAGAATGGGGGAATTCAGGGCCTTGCGGTCCGGGGAGGCCATGGGCAGCTCGTGCACCTTGTCCAGAGGAACCAGTTCCTCCCCCTCCAGAAAAGCCGGGGATTCCGTCACATGGTGGATGTAGCGGGTCACCTTGTAGCGGGTGACGCTGTAGGTCTGTTTCAGCACATGGGGCAGGGAAAGGGTGTGGTCGTCCTCCCGCTGGGGGAAGCGGTACATCCCGGCGTGTCGTTTTCCTTCCGGGCATCTTGCCAGAAGGATGGACTTGCTGCGGAGGTACAGGATGTCGTGGTGCTCTACCCGCGTGATTTCCGGTTTGGGATTCTTGACGGGGAGCGTTTCCGGCTGTTCCGCGGAGCAGAAGGAGCGGACGGGGCACAGCAGGCAGTCCGGCGCGCTGATCCTGCAATAGGTCTGCCCCAGCTCCATGATGGCGGAATTGAATTCACGGGCATGTTCCGGGTCCACCAGGCTTTCCGCCCGGGTCCACAGGTACTTCAGGCCTTCCGTGGAATCCACGGGCACGGAATAATTATCAATGCGGGCCAGTACGCGCGCCACGTTGGCGTCCACGATGGGGGCCGCCTTGTTGAAGGCGAAGGAAAGAAGAGCCCCCGACGTATACGGTCCGATGCCCGGCAGGCGTTTCAGCCCTTCCGGGTTGTCCGGGAACTCTCCGCCGAATTCGTGGACAATCTCCCTGGCGATGGCCTGGAGGGAACGCACGCGGCGGTAATACCCCAGCCCCTCCCAGGAGCGCAGGGCCGTCTGTTCGTCTACGGCGGCCAGATGCCCCGGAGTGGGAAACTGGCGCATCCACCGCTCATATCTTCCCAGAACGGTGGGAATGGTAGTCTGCTGGAGCATCAGCTCGGAAACCAGGATGTGCCATGGGTCCGTGGTCCGGCGCCACGGGTAATCCTTCCCCTCCCGCCGGAACCACTCCACCAGCGCCTTCCGGAACGCCCGGAGGTCAAAATCTGGCGCGGAGTCAGGCATGCTTTTGTTCCAGGGCTTGGCGCATGGCGGAGATGTCCGGCTTGATGCCGAACCAGCGTTCAAAGGACAGGGCACCCTGGTGAACCAGCATGGAAAGGCCGTTGGAGACCCTGGCTCCCTGGAAGCGGGCTTCCATCTGGAACGTGTCGTCATGCGTCTGTAAATCATACACCAGGTGGTGGGCGGAGAGCAGGGCCGGCGGCACGGGGGACGGGTCCGTGGGCTTCAGGCCCAAGGAAGTAGCGTTCACAATCAGGTCCGCTTCCGCCACGGCGGCATTGAAGCGCGGCGTGTTGTTGAGGTGGGCCGCCAGGCGGTCGGAAGCGCCTTCCAGCCTGTGTTCGTCAATAAAGAAGGAATTCAGCCTGTCCTTCAGGGACTGGAGCTTTTCTTCCGATCTTCCGGCCAGTGTCAGACGCTCGCAGTGCTGCATGGCGCAGGTGTACGCCAGGGCCAGTCCGGCGCCGCCGCAGGCGCCCAATAGAACAACCTTCAGATCGCGCAGGTCCACAGAGAATTCCTCCCGGATGGCGCGCGCAAAGCCCGGGCCGTCCGTATTAAAGCCGGAAACGGAGCCGTCTTTCTGAAAGACGAGCGTATTGACGGAGCCGGTGGCGCGGGAAAGGGCATCCGTATCGTCGCACAGGGAACACGCCGCCTGCTTGTGGGGCACCGTTACGTTGGCGCCGGTGAATCCCTTCTCACGGAGCAGGCGCACCACGTCCGCGAACTCTTCCGGAGAAGCCTGGATGCGGATGTAGCGCGCACGGATGCCCGCGGCATCCAGCGCGGCCTGCTGCATGGCGGGGGATTTGGAATGGGCGATGGGGAAGCCGATCACGGCCAGTCTGGCGGGAACGGGTTCTCCGGCATCAAACGGATGTTCTTCATCCAGAAGATCGGCCAGGGTGTAGTAGGGTTTCATGGAAAGATAGAGGAACAGTCTCAAGTGTTCACGCTGTACTATGAATGAAATTCCGCCGGATTTCAAGGCAAACGCCGATCATTCCTTCTTCCGGGCGTTTTTTGCCCCGTAGTCCGGAACGCGAGGAGGCGGCGCTGTTTTTTTCGCCGCCCACCGGGCAGGAGGTCAGCAGTTGATGCCGGCCTTCTTCGCCTGGCTGCATAGCTGCCTGACGTGCAGACGGTACATTTTCCCGTCTTTGATGAAGTGTGTCCCGCATTGCCTGAATTCAAAATGGACCTTGCTCCGGATGCATTGTTCCCGGATGGATAAGACCCATTCATAATTCAGGGGCCTGGCGCAGCTGTTGGATTCTCCGCCTGCGACGACCAGTTCAATCTGGTTTAAATACGGGGCCAGGTCCACCTGCTCAAGAAGCGGCTGGCAAATGATGTTTTTATGCTTGATGGGAAGCTTGTTGAAGATGGGGAGCCTGAAATCCGCCCTGTCCTGGTTTTCCACCGTGCAGCCTACGGTGACGTTGTCATAGCCGTCCGCCCAGTCACCGGGGATGCATTCCATGAACCGTTCAATTCTTTTGGTCAGGAAAATAAAATTCAGATCCCGGCGTTCCCGGATCATGTCCCAGCATTCGCCGCGCCACGGGTCCGCCTCCCGGATGAGAAAATCCGTGGAGAAGCCCAGATACACGGTCTGGCTGGATTTCATTCTGTAATCTCCCTTTTTATTCTTCAGCACGGGGGCATGGAACTTGTCCGTTTTCACGATCTCGTCCGTATCCATCCCACGCCGTTTGTCGGCTTGATGAATATAACAGAATTTGCACCCGGCGCTGTACCGGTGGCATCCGCGCCATGGGTTCCACATAGCCATTTGATTGATTCTGATGGATTGGAGCTGGGGAAAACATCAGCAAGGCGGAACCCGGAAGCTGGCCGGGTTCCGCCTTGAAATAACAGGTACGGGAATAATCCGCTTATTCCCCGCAGCCGCCGTCCTTGTAGCCGCAGGAACGGCAGGACTTGCATTTGCCGTCCTGGACATAGGCCAGGGAATGGCACTGCGGGCACAGGGAAGCGCCGTTGAGCATGGTCCCTTCCGGCGCCTTGCCGGCGGGAATCTCCGGAAGAGCCGGGGTATGGGTGTGAACCGGAGTGGTGATGATGCGGGGGGGCAGCACGCTCACCGTGGTATCCGGAGACTGGCCGGGAAGGCTGACGCTCGGGATGGAGAATACATCCCGCAGGCGGTAGCCGTTGCTTTCCGGGAAGAGCCACGCCAGAATCTTGGCGATCAGGTCCACCACGGAGGCGCAGGAGCGGATTTCCGTGCAGGTATCCGCCTCCGTATCGTCCCCTACGCGGCAGAAGCCGGAGGGCTCAAAGGAGTAATTGCGGAAGCCCTTGACCACTTCCTTGAGCGGCACGCCGAACTGGAGGGCCGTGGAGAGCAGTTTGCAATAGGCTTCAAACATGCCGGAGGCGAAGGAGCCCACCTGGCCCAGGCGTCCGAAGACTTCCCCGCAGGTGCCGTCCGCATACACGCCCACCGTCAGGTAGCCCGTGAGCTGGCCGCCCACGGAGAACTTCACGGTCTGGCCCAGGCGGCGGCCGGGCAGCTTGCGCTGGCGCGGCTTGGAGGCCTCCGCGATGATTTCGTCAATGGCTTCCGTTCCGGCGTTCACCAATTGTTCCCAGACGTGGTTGGCCTTGAACATGCGGGTTTCCGGCGTATCCACCACGTAAACGGCGTTCGCCTTGGATCCGGCGCGGAAAATGGCGATGCACTTCACGCCCAGGTCATGGGACATGATGAGGGAATCGTAGACTTCCTGCACGGTGGCGGAGACGGGCATGTTCACCGTCTTGGAGCAAGCTCCGGAAATGAAGGGCTGGAGGGCGCCCAGCATCAGCACGTGCCCGGCGGGGGAGATGGCGCGGATGCCGTTGCCGTTGGTGGCGGCGCAGTCAAAGACCGGAAGGTCCTTCTTGTCCAGCCACGGAATGGATTCAATGTGGGCCGAGCCGTTGACCACGGTCAGTTCATCCGCCGTCAGCACGGACATGTTGGCCGGGTTGCTGATGTAGGCCACCTTTTCCTGGATTTCACTGCGGGATTCCGTACCGGAGAGCAGGCGGCGCCACGCGAGGCGCACGGGGCCGGCCTGGTCGTTGCAGGGGTCCACGATGATCTGGTTCACCACGGCGTCCATATTTCCCTGGAAGGCGGAAATCAGGCCGTCCAGGCCCGCCACTTCCAGAGCGGCTTCGTTAACGAAGTCTTCCGGATACCCCAGGGAGCGGAGGCCTTCCAGAGCCAGGCGGTTGAACATTTTCAGGGAGCCGCCGCCCGCAAGCTGCTTCCACTTCACCAGCGTGTAGTCCGGTTCAATGGAGGTGGTGCCTTCATCATAACAGCCCAGCGGAGCGGAGATGGTGCCCGTGGGGGCCATCACGGAAACGAAGGCGTTGCGGTGCGCCGTAGCCTTGGCAACCTTGGCCCACATCCCGGAGGCGGCTTCCGCCAGTTTGGCGGCGGGGGCGATGCGCTCCTTGTTCATCATGGTGGGCGCCTTGAAGCTCTTGAGGTAGGCGTGCAGGGCGTAGGAGGCGGTCAGCCCCTGCGCTTCCGGCAGCACTCCGCCGGCGTTGGCGATGATGTTTTCAATCAGGTCGTCCAGAGTCTTGGAATCCTTCTGGGAGGGCAGGGCGCTTGCCAGTTTCTGGGCCGCGTTATGCAGCCGGAGCACGGCCAGGAGGTCCTTCTTGCTGGCGGGGTATTCCACATAGGAACCCAGTTCCGCGCCCATCTCCGCGGAGGCCGTCCAGCAGGCTGCCGTCAGGGCGCTGCAAAGCTGGGAGGAAATCCAGCGGCCTTCGTCGGAATCGTACGGAACGCCCAGGGCCATCAGGGAGCCGCCCACGTTGGCGAAGCCGATGCCCGTGGTGCGGTACTTGTAGGTGCCTTCCGCGATCTCTTCAATCGGGAAGCCGCCGCGTTCCACGTTCAGGTCCGCGCAGACCATCGCCAGGCGCGCGGCGTGGGTCAGGGCGTCCGCGTCAAAGACGGGCTTGCCGTCCCCGCCCTTCGTCAGGAAGCGGTAGGCGTTGAAGGAGGAAAGGTTGCAGCTCGTATTGTTCAGGAAGACGTATTCGGAGCAGGGGTTGGACGTGGTGATGGAGCCGATGGATTTGACGGGGTTCCACAGGTTGATCACGTCATTATTGTGCACGCCGGGCTCCCCGTTTTCCCAGATGGACTTGGCCATGGCTTCCAGCAGCTCCTGGGCGCGGAAGGTCTGTTCAATGTGGGCCGGGTTTGTGACCCAGCGCGTGTAGGTATTGCCGTTGTTGGCAAGCGCCTGCCAGAAGTCGCCCTTCAGGGAGACGGAATGGTTCGCGTTCTGGTGGGAAAGCGTTTCCCCGTACAGCAGGGCGTCCATGTGAGGGTCAAAGCTGTTCCGCGTAGCCAGGGGCAGGGAAAGAATGAGGCGGGCGGCGGCTTTTTCCGCCGGAGTGCCGGCCACCAGCTTGGTTTCCGCAATCTGCTTCAGTTCCACATGCACGTTGTGCTCGCGCAGGATCACCTTGGCGATGTCTTCCTGGCGGTTCTTCGTGTTGATGAATTCGAAAATGTCCGGGTGGTCGCTGAACATCAGCACCATGCGCGCGGCGCGGCGCGTCTTGCCGCCGGACTTGATGGCCCCTGCCATGCGGTCCCAGCCGCGGTCAAAGGAAATGGGCCCGGAAGAGCGGCCCTTGCCGCTGATAGGCTCCTTGGAGGAACGGAGGGTGGAAAGGTTGATGCCCACGCCGGAACCGGAGGCGAAAATGCGGCCTTCCGTGGTCAGGTGGTCCAGGATGTCCTCCATGCTGTCCCCCACTTCCGTCAGGAAGCAGGCGGAGCACTGGGGATATTCATACGTGGACTGGACCGTGAAGGTTTTCAGGTTATTCTTGGTGCCCTTGGTGTGGTAGGCCTTGTTGCCGTGGCCGGTGTAGTTTTCCCGCAGGTCCGGGCGCCCCCAGCGCCACTGCTCCCAGTGGCCGATGTTGAACCACACGGGAGAGTTGGGCGCCCATATCTGCTGCACCAGCATGGCCTTGATTTCCTCATTGAAAATCTCCGCGTCCTCCAGCGTGGCGAAGTAGCCTTCCTCCCAGCCCCACACGGTATAGGTATTGGAAATGCGGTCATAAATATTGCGGAAGCTGTCTTCATATTCCAGGGACCCCGGTTCACTGCCGAAGAGGTACTTGTCCGCCGTGATCTTGACAGCATTGTCATCCCAGTGGGCGGGGGCTTCCAGTCCCAGGCGCTCGTAAATGGTCTTTCCGGTCTTCCAGTCCATGATGCGCACGTCGCGGCGCGTCCAGTCCACTTCATCATAAGGGTGGACTTCATTATGGGAAAATCTTCTGGTGAATTTCAAACCGCCCAGCAGGTCCTTCCTCTGGGGGAGGATGATTTCCTGTCCTGTGCGCAGTTTAAGCGTAGTTTGCGAGTTGTCTGTAGTCATGGCTTGCGAAATGGAAAGCATTTGGGAGGAGCCTCCCGGGGAGCAGCGCTTCGTCGCGGGGTTGGGGCGGCGCGTAGCGTGTGCATTATCTACTGAAAAATAATCGTGATGAAAAGGAAATATTGTACAGTCTTTTTTCATGTGTGCCACATCTTGTGGTTTCTACCTCTTTTTGAGAAATTACGCTCCTCTCTTGCGTAAATTTTTTTTGTCCGGCTGACACTGCATTTTTTTCGCTTGACGCACCCATGTTTGTGGAACGTCCGGCGCCTCTTTCTGCGGTGCTTCTTTCATGGGAACTCCCGGCAATAAGAAGACGTTAACAGCCCTTGGAAATGGAAACCAGCGGGTGTTTCAAGGCCTGCCGCGACTTATGGGAAAATTCCTGTTGAATTTTATCAATGAATGAATTGTATTGATAAATAACATGAGGCTTCCTTGGATTGTTGCTGATTGGTTCCCGCATGGTTGAAACCGGATTCCCTGATGGGGCGTGCCGGAACTTTTCATGCTTCCCGGAAATCACGGGAATCCCGCCTTCCCGGAGCTTGGAACGGTTTTTCCGCCCTCCGCCTCTGTTCCGGCCAGGCCGGGGGCCTTTTCATGTTCCTTAAATCAGCCTTGATGAACGGAATAGGAAACGTTATTTTAAAGGTCATGAGATTAGCTACCCTCATCTGGCTGGCCAGCGCCGCATGTTGCATGCCGGGCATGGCCGCGGAGCCTGAGCAGCATGAACAGCCCGCTGCGGGAAAAGCGCTGCAGCGCCAGTCGCGTAACCTCTCCATCCAAAGCGTTGCCCCGGTGCCCGGCCTCCCGGTTCCCATGGACCTGGCGCAGGCGGACGGCATCCGTCTGAACGCCCTGGACGTTACCGTAGCCCTGAAACAGCACCAGGCCTTTCTGGTTTACACCTGCGCGCTGGATATTCCCAGAGGAGTGAAGGGTAAAACCATCTCCGTGGGCGTGCCCTTCCAGTATGCCCCGCCGGATGAGCAGGCCAATGCCGCCACGCCGGAACCCCTGCGCATCCTTCCGTTCACCAAGGCGGTGCAGGACGTCGTGACGTCCGTGGATGACTTGAAATGTGATTTCTCCCTGGTGGAGGGGAAGCATCTCCAGGCGGACGCCCCCACCATGTCCCCCGTAGCCGGAATTACCCACTGGCTGGTGGCCCAGGTTCCCAACAAGGCGGGAACCCACGTGCTCACCTTCCAGTTCTCCGTACCTTATATACAGGATACCGTCATCACTCCGGACCCGAAGGTCACGGTGGGGGAACCCCGCCTGACGCTGCTCACCTCTCCGGTCATGACCTGGACCGGGGGCACGCCCAAGGCGGTGGTGAATGTATACAGCTCTGAAATGACCAACCAGTCCGTCAAGCTGGACCCCTCCGCGGACGCCAAATCCATCGTGACCACGCCCAAGGGCGTTTTCACCTGGTCCCTGCTGGGTGCGGACGGCCGTCCCTACGCTCCTTCCGTGGTGCTGGCGCCCGGTCCTTCCTGGGTGCTGGACAAGGACGGGCATGTCACCATCCGCGGTGAAAGAGGGAAGCTTACGGACCAGTATGACGTGACGGCCAGCTCCACCCTGGACAAGGACCCCTACGGCGCCCCGTGCTCACCGGACAACCTGAAGAACGGCACCGGATACTGGGCGGAAGGCGTTTCCGGAGACGGCCAGGGGGAAACCCTGGAGCTCAAGCTCAATAATCCGGGGCGTTTGCTCGGCATCATGCTGGAAACGGGCATTTCCCCGGTGACCAATCCGGCACGGGATTCGGAAGCGCGCCGGCACCCCAACATCGCTTACTCCATGTTCAGCCGGCCCAAGGGCATCCAGGTGACGTTGAATGGGGACTATACCTTTGACGCCACGCTGCGGGATGACTGGACGCCCCAGATTGTGGTTCCTCCCTATTACAAGCAGCCTGTCCGCACCATTAAAATCAGGATAGATTCCAGCTATCCCGGTACCGGCACATCTGATACCTACATAGGCATCCTCAAGCCGATCGTCAAATAAAAGGGCGCGTCACGGGACTCCCCTGCCGCCATTCCTTTAAGGGTGGAACAGGGAACTGCCCGTGCGCCCCTTGGGATAATGGCGGAAGGGGAGCGTGAGCAGATACATCAGCACAAGCGCCGGAACCTGCATCCACAGCAGGTACCAAGGCCACGGGCCGAGCAAGTCCAGCACGGAGCCGCCCGTCGGCGTAGCGACCGTAAAGCCGTAATTGGTCCCCAGGAGCATGTTGACCGGATGGATAACGGACAGATACACGTTGGCGAACAAAAGAGCCCACAGGAAGTCCCAGCGCGCCGGTTTCCATTCCAGGGCCAGCGGCAGGTAAAGGGCCGTGATGACCGTCACTCCGTGGGACAGGAAGAAGGCGAAGTACGTCCAGGACGGAAAATCATGGGATACGGAAGGAGTAATGAGGCCCTGAAGGGTGGCGCACAGCACGCAGTAATATACAATGGAGCGCAGCAGGCGGGAGGGTATCCACAGGCTCAGGGCGCAGAACACCTGCATGACGGAGCAAAAATGCAGGGGGAGCATCCCCGCCCAGCTCTTTTCCGGTTCATCCGCCAGTATGGCGGCCAGATCCGGAACCAGGCTGAACAGGCAGGCAATCCCCAGCCAGAACGTGGTGCGGTTCCGGACGGCTTTTTTATAGGACTGCCCCAGTTCCATGATGCACAGTCCCGCCGCCAGGAGAACGGCCAAAGCCGCCCAGTGGGAAACCCCTGCAAATTCCAGTGGAGGGACGCCGTTCATTCAACGGCTACCATAACAGATGAAGGCGCCCCGGCGCAACGTGAAAAGCGGGACGGGTTTCAGTCTTGCAAATTCGCCCTTCCCGGGCATACTTGCCGGCGGAATGAAACAGGGCTTGTTCATAGGGGTCAGCGCTTTGCTGATCATGGCCGGTCTGACCGGATGCGACGATTCCAGTGAACGGCGCGCCCGTTATGCGGAGAAGAAGCCTGCTCCGCGTCCCCTGGAAAGAACGTTTGATCCTCCCAGGAAAATTCTTCCTCCCGCCGCTCCCGTGAAAAAGGCGCCCGTGTGGATGGATTACAAGGGGGAGGACATGCGGCAGTTGACGGAGCTTTCCGGCCGCAAGGTGCTGATTGTCTTTTACGCTCCATGGAGCCGCCCTGCCATGGACTACGTCCAGGCGGTCAAATCCTACGCCGCGGCCCAGGACGGCAAGGCGTTTGCCGTGCTGATTGATGCGGACGCCTATCCGGACGTAGCCCGCAAGTACCGGCTGGAAGCCGTCCCCCTGACGCTCCTGTACCTGGAAGGAATGAAGCTGAAGGAAATGGTGGGCTCCCTTTCCGCGCCGCGCCTGAATGAACTGATTGAACAGACCATACGGGTGCAGTAAAGGAACTGCCTATGATTGGGAGGTAAAACCCACGTGATCACCCGTGCCAGGGACATGGCCGCTTATGTGCAAAAGCTCCTGGGCGACCCGGACTATGCCGACGGCCAGGATACAGGCTATTGCAGCCCGCAGCCGGACGATATTATTGTGTTTGCTGGAAAGGGCCACGCAGGAATGTGCCCGGGAGACAACATCTCCATTGGCAGTTTCCTGACTGGCCCCATTTGGTTAATCAACCGGGCGACATTGAAAGACGCTGAATAATTCATCAACTTCTTTTCACGGGGCGGATGCTTTTGAAGCATTCGCTCCGTTTTTGAACATAATGGGAAAGAAAGTAATCTACCCATTTCTATGAATAAAAAACCTCTCTTTTGTTGTTTGCTTTCCGGACTGATAACCGTATCGGCCTGCGCGGCGCCATCTCTCCCCCCCTTTCCCACGCAGGCTGAAGTGGCCGGGAATGCTTCTCTTTACAGCCCGGCCATACACCTGCGGAGAAGCGACATTCTCCTGGCGGTTATTATTTATAAGACGGTAGAAACGGACCAGGAGATAACGTACTACGCCCGCGTCGTCCAATCTCTCCGGGGGGACATTCCTGTGGAGGCTTTGATCCAGTGGAGCTGGGCTGCCAATAAACACTCTGCGGTCAGCTTCCCTAAACCGGAACCGGGCAGCTCCCCTAAAACGGAACTGTATTCCGGTAATTATATGTATTATGCCCTTGCCTCCTCCAAGGAGGTAAAAAAACTGCCGGACACGCCGGAATCTTTTGCTCCGGCGGACAGTATCCCCGGCCTGGATTCCTATGATCTGGGAGACGACGTCATTTACTTCCCGATGACGGAGAGCGATCGGGGCCAAGCTATAAGGAAACTCCTTCATATCGAACCCGCCAGGATCACTGCAGAATCGGAGGCCGCCCGCTTCCAGCCCTCTTCCGGCAAATAACGTTCTTTCTCTCCTTCTTTCCGGCAGGCCCTTCCTTGTTGCCCGGGCATGCTTCATCCCTCCCGTCCCGTTCCTTTCAGGAAGCAGGCCTTTTTTGTATTTCAGCATTCCTCCCTGTCCCGGACAGGGAGGAAAAAACATGAAAAAACCGGTTCACGTTTCCGTGAACCGGTCCTGAAAAAGGGGGAAGGGTTAGACGCCCAGGTTGAACGCCTTGTGCACCACCCGGGCCGCTTCCTCAATGTCTGACTCGTCCACCATCACGGCAATCTTGATCTCCGAGGTGGAAATCATGCCGGTCTTGATGTTGGCGTCCGCCAAGGCCTTGAACGCGGTGGCGCCCACGCCGGAATGGGAACGCATGCCAATGCCCACCAGGGAAAGCTTGGCAAGGCCCGCTTCCGTTTCCACCTTCACGGTGGAGCCCAGGGCGGCCATGACCGGCTTGAGGGCGGCCTGGGCGCGGCCCAGTTCATTGGAAGGCATGGTGAAGGACTGGCGGACGTAGCCGTCATGAGCGGTATTGGCCAGAATCATGTCCAGGTTGATTTCCGCTTCAGCCAGGGCGCCCAGAACCTGCGCCGTATAGCCGATCTGGTCCGGAATGCCGGTGATGGTGACGCGGGCCTGGTTGCGGTCAATGGAGATGCCGCGGATGACGACGGCTTCCATGGAGGGAGTTTCTTCTTGCACGATTGTACCGGGGTTGTTGTTCATGGAGTTGCGAACTTCAAAGACGACGCCGAATTTTTTGGCGAATTCCACGGAGCGCGACTGCATCACCTTGGAACCGTTGGATGCCATCTCCAGCATCTCGTCATATGAAAGGGTTTGTATTTTCGTGGCGTCTTTCACCACGCGGGGATCGCAGGTATACACGCCGTCCACATCTGTAAAAATCTGGCAAACGTCCGCTTTCAGCGCGGCCGCGATGGCGATGGCGGAAAGGTCCGACCCCCCGCGGCCCAGCGTCTGGACCATTCCTTCTTCCGTAGCCCCCTGGAAGCCGGCGCAGATGAGGATGTTGCCTTCCTGCAGGTACTTGTTCATCAGCGTGGGGTTGATGCTGTGGATGCGTCCGCGCGTATGGTTGCCGAAGGTGGTGATGCCCGCCTGAGCCCCCGTGAAGGACATGGCTTTTTCTCCCAGCTCATGAAGAGCCATGCAGAGAAGGGCAATGGATTGCTGCTCGCCGGTGGCCATCAGCACGTCCAGTTCGCGTTCACAGGGGGATTCGGACAATTCCTTGGCAAGGCTGATCAGCTTGTCCGTCACGCCGCTCATGGCGGAAACGACGGCCACCACCTGGTTGCCGTCCCTGGCGGTATCATGGATGCGGTGCGCCACGTTGCGGATGCGGTCAATGGTGCCGACGGAGCTGCCTCCGAATTTTTGAACGATAAGAGCCATGTAACAGGATGATGATGTGAGTTAGGATTGAGGGAGAAGATGTTCAATGCGGAGTACGCGGGGGTCCGCCGCCACGCAGGAAATACGCGCAATTTCCGCCAGGGCCTTCTGGAGCTGGCCCCACGGGCAGGTGTGCAGGATAAAGACCAGGTCATTCCAGGGTTCCCCGTTCTCGGCAATGTGGCTGGGCGCGGAGGAGGTGGCGGAAATGCCGATGCCGAAGGTTGCCAGAATGCGGGCTATTTCCGCAATGACGCCGGGCTGGTCCGCCACCTGGAAGCGGACGTAATACGGAGTGACCGTATCATTGATGTGCATGACCCCGCAGGACTTGGCGTAAGGATTGAAGCCCGTATGGTACTCCGGATAGCGGCTCTCACGCATGGCGGTGATTACATCGCTGATGACGGCGGAAGCCGTGGGATTCTTGCCCGCCCCGCGTCCGTAGAACAGCGTTTCCCCTACAATGTCTCCCGTGACGGAAATGGCGTTGAATACGCCGTTCACGGAGGCCAGGATGTGCCAGTCATGGACAAAGCAGGGCTGCACGCGCAGTTCCAGGGCGTCTTCCTGCCCTTCATGGTAGCGGATGACGACGAGAAGCTTGATCGTATAACCCAGCTTCCTGGCAAACTCGAAATCGCGGCTGGTGATGTTCTCAATGCCGCTCACATAAATCTTGTCCGGGGAAATGGTGGTGCCGTACGCCAGCATCGCCAGGATGAGGGCCTTGTGGGCGGCGTCCCAGCCGTTCACGTCCAGGGAGGGGTCTTCCTCCGCAAAGCCCAGCTTCTGGGCCTGGACCAGGGCGTCCGCATAATCCGCCCCGTGTTCCCCCATGGCGGAAAGAATGTAATTGGACGTTCCGTTGATGATGCCTACAATGGAACTGATATGGTTGCAGATCAGGGAATTCTGAAGGCTCTGGATGATGGGGATGCCGCCTCCGGCGGAAGCTTCAAAATAAATGGGCGTGCCCATTTCCGCGGAAAGCTTGAAAATCTCCGCTCCGTACTCCGCCAGAAGTGCCTTGTTCCCCGTGACGACGGGCTTTCCTGCCCGCAGGGCCAGCGTCACCAGGTCGTAAGCCTGGCGGGTGCCGCCGATCAGTTCAATGACGATATCTATTTCCGGATCGTTCACCAGGTCATTCCAGTCGTCCGTCAGCAATTCCCGGGGAACGGCGGTTTCCCTGGGTTTTTCCAGGTTGCGCACGGCAATGCGCTTGATCCTGAAAGGTATCTTGCTCCGGGCTTCCAGAAGGGCATGGTTGCGGCACAGCGTTTCATACACGCCGGAACCGACCGTTCCCAGCCCAGCAAGCCCAAGTTGTATAGGTTTTTCCGTCATTCCTGCGGGGCGATTATGCAAAAAAATCCCTGTAACGCAAGAGCTTTTACCGTTCCGGAAGGCAGCATGCCCGCACCCCGGACAGCGTGGAAACAGGGAGGAAGGAAAGGGGGTGGATAAAAAAGACAGGCAGGTCTGGAAAGAAAGTCCGGAAAAGAATGGATACCGTTTTTGATAAGCGGAATGGACCTGGAATACTTTTCCTGTATTCCATCCGGCGTTCTTGCGAGGAACGGCGGCGCGGCTATCGGAATACGGGCTCCGTCCGGGCCGCAAAGCGGTTTCCTTCCCATGGCGGGTAAACCGGAAAGAACAAAAGGACAATAAAAAACCCTCCGGGGAGGGAGGGTAGAATTGGCAGCCCCACCAGGACTCGAACCTAGAAATACTGAACCAAAATCAGGTGTGTTACCAATTACACTATGGGGCTGTCTTGCGCTGGCGATCCTGCCGTTGCGGGGCGTAGTAAACCATACGGGGCGTGGTCTGGCAAGAGAAAAATGCCCCGTTTCCGGCGTTGGAAGGTCAATGCCCCGGCTTGATGATCCGGGTATAGCTCAACCTCTTGAACATCAGCATGGGAATGGCTACTCCGATCACCAGGGAGAAGATGATGAAGAACGCCGTGATGCCGTTCTTGCAAATATCCACGATCAGCCGGTTCATGGTGGCCGTATCCTGGTTCTCCTGCATGAACTGCATCAGGGCCAGAATAGTCTTGTAGGCGTACACGCCCGGAATCATCGGCAGCAGGGAAGGGAACGCGAAAATCTCCGCAGGGCACTTCACCAGCTTGGCCGTCATGACGCCCAGCATGCCTATGGTGAAAGCGGCGATAAAGGTGGCGCTGGAAATGTCAATGGACCAGGAATGCAGCATGTAAAACCGGAAGGCGTGGCCGATGGCCGCCAGCAGGGCGGAAACGGCAATGGCGCGCTTGGGCGGATTGGAGATGACGGCGAATCCCGTGGCGGCGATGGCTGCCATCAGGCCGTCCAGGAGGATGGAGGATAGGAAATCCGGACTCATAAGCTGTTTACCCCCACGATGAGCATGGTTGCGGAAAGACCGATGGTGATGCAGGTAATCATCATGATGGAATGGACGCCGCGGGAAATTCCCATCAGGATGTGGCCGTGCATCAGGTCCATGATGGAATTGATCATCTGGACGCCGGGCACCAGGAACAGGACGCTGGTGGCCAGGGCAATCTGCGGCGTAGCGCCGATCTGGAAAATGACGGCGCACGCGGCCGCCATGGAGGCGGCGAAGGCGGAAAGAATGATCACGCCCAGCGGATTATACTTCAGCCGGGAAAGCTGCTGCTTGACCAGGAAGCCCAGCAGGGTGGCGGCGAACACGGTCAGCATGGCCCACAGGTCCCCGTTGAACAGGCGGCAGAAGGCGGCGTTGCCCACGCTGACCAGTAGCAGGTCCGTCCAGCGGGAAAACCTTTTGGTGCGCACGATGGAGCTGAACGCCTGCTCCATCTCCGCAATGCTGACGTTGTTGTCCACCGGGAGCCAGCTCAATTCACTGAGCTGCTGGATCAGGTTCAGGTTGAACGCCAGGGGCTTCAGCTTCCGGACGGAGGTACGGCGCAGCGTTTCGTCATCCTTGCAGATCAGGCTCATGGTGATATTGCGCTGGAAGATGGTCATATCCGCGCTGTACCCGTACGCGGCGGCGATGCGGGAAATATTGCGTACGGCGCGGTTGGTGTGCACCCCTGCGCCCATGAGCGTGGTGGCGTACTCCAGCAGGAACTCTGACAGGGCCTGTATTTGATCGGTATGCTGCATAGATGGAAAAGCGGAATAAAAAAGAGAAAGATCAGGAATGGGCGGCCTGCTTTCTGGCGGCGTAATCCTTCTGCTGGTCCTCCCCGGTGGCGCCTACGGTAAAATAGGTGCTTTCCGGGTGGGAGAACACGAGGGCGCAGACGGCGGAAACGGGCTGCATCATCCAGGTCTCCGTCAGGCTCATGCCCGCTTCCTCCTGTGCATGGAGGAGTCTGAACACGGTTTCCTTCTCTTGGTGGTCCGGCTGGCTGGGATAGCCGCAGGCGGGGCGCACGCCGGACTCTTCCGGAATATTCCACAGGAGGCGCAGCTTGTCATGGGAGATGGAGGCAAAGGCCTCCACCAGGCGGTCCGCCAGGGAGCTGACCAGCAGGGCGCGGTAGGAATCGTTCCTTTCTTCCCATTCCTTGGCCCAGCGCCTGGAACCGTGGATGCTGACCGCGATGGCCCCCACATAATCCTTCACTCCCTCGGGAGCGATGAAATCCGCCAGCGCCAGCCGGGTTTTCCCCTGCTTGTCCAACTGCTGGCGCTGGGTCAGCAGGGTGGCCTGCGGAACGTTCCTGGACTCATCCGTCCAGACGGTGATATCATCATGGCTTGCCGTGGAATTGGCAGGGAAAATGCCGATCACGCCGCGGGCCTGGTAGCGGTTCTCCCTGACGGCCTGCTCCAGCAGGTCGCGGGCGTCCTGGTACAGGGCCGCGGCCGCCTCCGCCTTGGAGGGATCCTTCGTCCGGAACTCCTGGGCGGCGCGGTTCCAGGAGCCGTGCAATTCCCAGGCGTGGAAAAAGGGTGTCCAGTCAATGCGCTCAATCAGCTCCTCCACGGTCACATAATAGCGCGGATTGTCACTGCAGCAGCCGCAGCTTACGGAGCTGTGCAGGCTGCCGATGGAAACCGGCCCCAGGCGTGCGGGCACGGGGGGGACGTAACTGTCCTCCGCCCCCTTCCAGCGCAGTTCACGGGCTTCCTCCAGGGACAGGAGGTCGCGGACGGGCTTGTTTTCATGCCTGTTGCGCAACTCCTCCTGCCGGGCCTTCACGGCGGCGATGTAGGAATCCTTCTTCCCGCTCACCAGGGAGGCGGCCGCGGGCACCACCTGGGAAGCGTCCACCGTATGCACCACGGCTCCCTTGTAATGGGGGGCGATTTTCAGGGCCGTATGCAGGGCGGACGTAGTGGCCCCCCCCACCATCAGGGGAATGGTCATCCCCCGGCGCTCCATCTCCGCGGCCACGTGGGACATCTCCTCCAGGGAAGGGGTGATCAGGCCGGAAAGCATCACCAGGTCCGCCTGTTCCGCCTCCGCCCGGTCCAGAATGGTATCACAATGGACCATCACGCCCAGGTCAATCATCTCAAAACCGTTGCAGCCCAGCACCACGCCCACGATATTCTTGCCGATGTCGTGCACGTCCCCCTTCACGGTGGCGATCACCGCCTTGCCCGTCTTGGAGGAGCCCTTGCTGTCCGCTTCAATATACGGGGTGAGCCATGCCACGGCCTGCTTCATCACGCGGGCGCTCTTCACCACCTGGGGCAGGAACATCTTGCCGTCCCCGAACAATTGGCCCACGGCCTTCATGCCGTCCATCAGCGGGCCTTCAATCACGTTCAGCGGGGAGCCCAGCTCCTGGAACGCCTCCGCCGTATCCGCGTCCACAAACTCGGTAATGCCCTTGATGAGGGAATACTCCAGGCGCTTGGCGACATCCTGTTCCCGCCATTCCAGCACAGGCTTCTTCTCCGTTCCGGCCTCTGACTTCTCCGCAGCCAGCTTTTCCGCGTAATCCGTCAGTCGCTCCGTGGCGTCCGGATCCCGGTTCAGCAGCACGTCTTCAATCAGCTTCAGCCTGTCCTTGGGAATATTATCATACACCTCCAGCATGCCGGCATTCACGATGCACATATCCAGACCCTGCCGGGTGGCGTGGTACAGGAAGGCTGAATGCATGGCCTCCCGCACCGGGTTGTTCCCACGGAAGGCAAAAGACACATTGGAAATGCCGCCGGAAATGTGGGTGTGCGGCAGGTTTTGGGAAATCCAGCCTGCGGCCTTGAAGAAATCCAGGGCGTAATTGGCGTGCTCCGGAATCCCGGTGCCGACGGTCAGCACGTTCGGGTCAAAAATAATATCCTCCGGCGGGAACTGCACGCGGTTCACCAGCAGGTCATACGCCCGTTTGCAGATGCGGACGCGGTCGTCGTAATTGGAAGCCTGCCCCTGCTCGTCAAAAGCCATCACCACGGCTGCCGCGCCGTACCTCTTAATCAGGGACGCCTTCTTCAGGAACTCCTCTTCACCCTCCTTCAGGGAAATGGAATTCACGATTCCCTTGCCCTGCATGCATTGCAGGCCCGCTTCCAGCACTTCCCACTTGGAGGAATCCACCATGAAAGGAACGCGGGCGATATCCGGCTCCGCGGAAACGAGGTTCAGGAACCGGACCATGGCCTCCGGCCCGTCAATCAGGCCGTCGTCAAAGCAGAAATCCAGCACCACGGCGCCGTTCTCCACCTGCTGGCGGGCGATGGAGACGGCCTCCTCATAGTTCCCTTCACGGATCAGGCGCGCGAATTTGGGAGAACCCGCCACATTGCAGCGTTCCCCCACGAAAAGGGTATTCTTCTCCGGAGTGTGGTTGTACGCCTCATAACCGGACAGGCGCAGAATGGGCTCCTGCATGGCGGGAACGCGGGGTGCCAGGCCTTCCACGGCCGCCGCAATGGCGCCGATATGTTCCGGCGTGGTGCCGCAGCAGCCGCCCACGATATTCAGCAGGCCCAGGGACGCATACTCCTTCATGAACCGGGCCATGTCCTCCGGAAGGAGGTCATACCCGGTGGGGCTGAGCGGATTGGGAAGCCCGGCGTTCGCGTAAATGGACACATGGCAATCCGCCAGTCCGGAAAGCTCCTCCGCAAAGGAGCGCATCAGGTCCGGCCCCAGGGCGCAATTGATGCCCACGGAAAAGGGGCGTACATGGCGGATGGAATTCCAGAACGCCTCAATCGTCTGGCCGGACAGCGTGCGTCCGGCCTTGTCCGTCAGCGTGACGGATACCATGACCGGAACGGCGGCGTCCGGCTGTTCCTCAAAAATCTCCTGAATGGCGAACAGGGCTGCCTTGGCGTTCAGCGTGTCAAAAATCGTCTCCACCAGCAGCAGGTCCGCGCCCCCTTCCAGCAGGGCCAGAACCTGGTCGCGGTAGGCTTGCCTCAGCTGGCGGAAATTCACGGCCCGGAACCCCGGATCATTCACGTCCGGAGACAGGGAGCAGGTGACGGGCATCGGGCCGATGGACCCGGCCACCAGGCGCGGCTTGCCGTCCGCCGCCTCCGCTTCGTCGCATGCCTGGCGGGCAAGTGCGCAGGCGGCCAAATTCACTTCCCGGACCAGGGACTTCAATTCAGGGGCGTCCACTACCTCCTGGAAATACTCCTGGTCCTTGCGGCGTCCTTCTTCCGGACGGTGCCAGAAATAATCGTGCTGGCCGATGCTCGTAGCGCTGAACGTGCACGTTTCCAGGATATCCGCATGTCCCGTACCCAGAAAGCGGCGGTGGATATCCAGGATAATATCCGGCCTGGTCAGAACCAGCAGGTCGTTATTATTCTTCAGGTCATTGGGATAGCGCGCCATATCCGCAAAACGTTCCCCGCGGTAATCCTCCTCCCTCAGCCTGAACTTCTGGATATTGGTGCCCATGGCGCCATCCAGGATAACAATCCTTTTGCTCAATTGGTCCTTCAGATAATCAAGGCGTTCGATTCTGGATGCTCTGGTCATATGGCGCGGAAAATCTACCGTTCGTCCGCGTTTGGAACAAGGACAATTGGCGTCACGCCTGCCATGGAAACAGCCATTCATGGCCATGCGTTTTTAAATCCTTCCATTTATTCTCGTTCTGTCCCGCGAGAATGGATGGAAAATCCGTATTCAGGGAGAGGACTGGACGCAAAATATCCGGGATGCCGTATAGCTGGTGATTGAAAAAAAAGCACGGGAACGGTGTTTCTGAGACTTCCTGATATGGGTTCAGTAACGATAATGGTAATTTCCCATATTCAACAACAGCCGGAAGAAAATCTATGGGAAGGTCTTCTTTTGGCCGGAGCCGGCCCCGGGTATTTTCTATGGTGCTGCCCTGCATGAAACTTTGCCGGAAACAGCAAAAATCGGAGAAGATCGCCCAAGATTTGATAATAAGATGTTAATAAGATGTGTATAACTATTGAGGCTGGTCCGGACATGGGAATGATCCAGGGTGGTTTGCTATCCTTTCCTGAAGCCTGTCACAAAAAATGGAAGGGCGGGGGAAGAATAGATTTTCTATTCTCCTGTTTGTCTTTTAAATGCTGGCTTGGAGGGACTCATTCCATTTCCATTACCGTCTGGAGCTCTGCAGTCATGATTTGGCGGGGTAAGAATAGGGTAGGTCGGATACCCTCCAAAGAGGAACCGTAATGTAAATAGAATGTGAATAATATGAGAATAACTAAAGGAAGGGATACGTAAAAATTAATGAAATAAATGAATTATGGTAAAAAAAATGAATGGAATCGTGAGGAGAGGTTCTGCCTCTCCCGGTCCATGCCGGAGAATTCTCCATTCCCATGGAACAGGTACTCCCGATATTTCCTCTATGTAAAACTGGTTTTCACCAGTAGGTTAAGAACTTCAGCCCCTTAAAAAGAAATTTAATTTATCTGAATAAAGACGGATTTCTAATCCGCGGTCAAGTTCCTAGCTTAAGGGGAAATGATTTGAAGGAAAAACTCCGGGTGTTCCTTGAGCATCCAATCAGGGACGGAAACCTCCGGCTTTCGTGCATAATATATAACATCCGAAGCACAGCGAAGTGGAATTCCTTTTCGGAAGTATGATTTTTCAAGGTCTGGGAGGTTCTTGTTTCCAGCTGGTTATGCTGTGAAGACTCCGCGGAAGTTCTGTTAATTCCCAGTTCTGGAAACGGCTTTTTCCTCCATGGGGTCCATGTACGCTTTGCGTTGAACGGATTAGAAATCCGCTAGACTGATTTCAGTGGGTGTTTTGACATTTTTGGTGTCAGGCCGCTCCAATTAACTACGTGATATACGACGAGAAAGCCGGGCTTCCCTGAAGTGGGGAGGCCCGGTATTTTATCATCGCGGGGGAACGCATCCGTTCTCCGGTTACCGCGCCGTGTGAACCATACCCTTTCTTTTAAAGGCAAATGGAGGATGTTCTGAAAAGTTCCGGCGGCAACTGGCACAGAGCCTACTCGGCCGTTTTAGGAGCCTGGGGCTTGTCTTCAGGGAGGATGCCGGGAGGCACGAACAGGGCCGTGGACGGAATGATGACCGGGGCAGGAATATCGGGCCCCGACCAGGCGACAGACATATGGTCCGGACCACCGTCCTCCTTGTGAATCACCAGCAGAAAATAAAACCGGCCGGCTTCCAGCTGAACAGGCTCGGAAGCCTGGTTGGGCTGGTTGCTCCAATTATGGGGATCGGAATACCCTTTCACCGTAGCAATGCAGGCCATATCCTTCTGGGTGGCGTCCTTGCCAAGCCACAGCTCCGCGGAATCGTCGGAAGACAGGTAAAGACGGTACTTGCCGCTGACGGGTACCCGGAGCAGGGCGGAATAACGGGCTCCGTACTGGTCGCCCAGATTAGTTACATCCAGGCTGCTTATCCTGTGAACGGCTGATGCCGCTGTTTCAAAAACCTTCCCGTGCGTTAAATCTCTTACTGAGCTTCCCGGAATACCGAACCATAACTCCTGCGCTACGCCCGGGGAAGGCTCCCCGGCATCGGACGGGCCGGAAGCGGCTTCCGCCAGCAAGGCGCCGCACAGAAGGCTCAGGATGGGTAAAAAAACGTTCATGGATGAATGGGGCAGAGGGATACTCTCTGCAACGACTACGGACAGGATAGGGGCAACCTTTCAAAAACGGCGTCATTCCCGGGGTTCGGTGTCATGGGGGCTCTCCTGCTCCTGGCTGCCGTCCTTCTGGCGGCGGGAACCGCTTCTCCAGATCATCCAGCCGATCAGGAACGCCAGAACGCCCAGCCCGGCCACCCGCCGGGGTGTGGAAATGCCGCTCTCCGCCGTGGGAGCCGGCTGTCCGGCGGTTGCGGGAGGTTCCTGCGCGTGAAGGGAACCTGCCAGAAAAAAAGCCGCCAGGGCGGCAGCGGAAAGCATGCGATGCTGGAAAAGGAGCCGTTTCATCTTTCATGAAAGGTAAAACAGCCGTGCATCCCATTCAAACACATTTATTTGGGCTGTCCCGATTTCCGGGCGGACACGGATGGATGAATCTTCCCCGTGGAGATTTCCCGGAAAAAATCCTCCGTCTGCATCTTTTTTGCAGAAAAAGCTTGCGCGCCTGCGCCAGTAATGGTACTTTTTCCCCGTCCTCAACAGGACGCACCAAGACGAAAGTCAAGGGGTATTAGCTCAGTTGGTAGAGCGCCTCAATGGCATTGAGGAGGTCAGCGGTTCGAACCCGCTATGCTCCACCAAATAAAAGCCTTAAAGCAGAAATGCTTTAAGGCTTTTTCCGTTTTGATCAATTTCTATGGAGAAACATAGGATATCAATTTTTGATATCTTATCTTTCTATGAGTAGAAGTAAGCATCGAATACCCGGTTTTTTAACGATAAATATTGCTATTGTTCTCTAAATCAATCCAAACGTGTATGAACATAAACTAATTGGATGATTTTCATGAATTGATCTTCATTCGGAAAGTTGCACGGGAGAAATCTGATGTCCAATAATAGTATTCAACTATATTTTCTGGATTTTTCCAGATATTACTATGTTAATTTTAGAAAGGATTTTTAAATGAGGTAATATGATTTATAAAAAAATGAGTATTTGTTTATGAGTTATTGAACAAATAAAATTGTTATATATTATATAGTAATATTATTGCTGATTCCAATATATCATATCTCAACTATTAAAATGTTAGAAGGAATATCTTGTTTTTGCTCATGTATCTTGTTAAAAAGATTCCATGAGAGTATTACAAAAGTTTCAAAAGTCACTCAATGAGCATGAAGTGGAAGATTTCATTTCTCTCATTGGCAGAAGCCTGCCTAATGATTGGTGCTATGATGAGCTCCGAAGTGACAGGTTCTCAGTTTTATCAAGCTGTAAAAGTTTTGTATATATCTATTCTGGGAAGAAATTTCCAAAATGTGCACTTTTTTTATGCTATGATCAGGATAAATTAGAAGTCGCTAATATTGTTCCTGCAGAAATCTCACAGCTTTCGATAGATCAATATAATGCTATCCTTACGGATTTTGTAACACGAGTTTTTCCTGAGGAACTATCCAATCTTTCTTCTAGGAATCTGGATTTATTAACCATTATGTCTCCAGATACGATTAAGAAACTAGATATTTTCTGTCACTCTGCCAATAAATCATCAGGATCAGGGCATCCGTGTGATCGAGAGCGATGGAATCAATTCATTATTTCAGCGTTCCTGACGGGTGACGAACAAAAGCTTTATGATGATACCTTGGGACGTATTTTAGTGGAAATTTATTATTGGGACGAAAAAACGGCTAATGAATTAATTCACGAATATACTTTCGGAGTGGATTTATTACGAACGTGCCGGAAAAATGGAAGTTCTCTTCGAATTTGATATACAAAATTTAGGATACATTTCATGAGTAAGCTTGATCTAATAACTTATCCAAAAGAAAAATCCTATGTAGGAGAGATTTTTTTTGATAACTTTTTAATAGATAATTTATGAAAAAGAAATTATCGCCTACTCTTATTACTTTTATTCGAGAAGCATGTTATAAGGTATTTTGGTATAAAAACGATTTGGCTGATTTTCTGAAGCTGCATGATGTTCCCGAAAGTCAAATTTTTGATTTAAAGGATAAAACAAAGGCTGTTTTTTTAAGTCAACTTTTTTACGATTTAAGCAGAAGTGAGAATCCAGATGGTCAGGAAATAATGTATAGAATCGGGATGAGCCTTATTGAAATGTCATCTTTTCCTGCTTTAGAAAGACTTGAGGATTCAAAGATAAAAATCGTAGCAGCAAGAGCAGCAATTAGCGATCTTAATCCTCATATGCATAAAGTTGTTCAGTATTTTAACGAAGAAGAGCGTCGAGAAGACATTCAGAGACGGGAACGATTGGTTCATGAACGAAAATCCGCTTTTTATCAGAAATTAGAGTTTTTAAAAAATGAGTTGGAAAAACTAGGCAAAGAAAAGCTTGGTACTCCTGACGGTGGTTATGCATTTGAAAAATGGCTATATGAATTATTTATTCTTTTCGATATAACAACCAGAAAATCTTATCGAGAGCCAGGAGGAAGACAAATTGATATGGCAATCTCCCTTGACGGCAATCATTATATTGTAGAAGCAAAATTTACAATTCGACAAGTCAACGTATCGGATATTGACTCGTTATATGGAAGGTTGCGTAAACTTGCAGATGGGACAAAAGGTCTCATTATATCTATGAGCGGATTCGATAATAATGCAATAAGACAAGCATCCTCTGACAGAACGTGGATTCTTATGATGGACTACTCACATATTTACAATTTGATTCTCAATCATGCCATGGAGTTATCGGATGTTATTAGGCGTATTCATAGAAATGCCTCTCAAGTAGGAGAATCGTTTTTGGCTTTAGAGAATTTTTAAAAGAGTTTAGTTTGCATTAAAAGTATTGAAGAAGATTAAGAATTAGCCCCTATTCTCGTTGAGTTATGGTCCGTAAGCACCTGATGAAGTATTTGCGGCTGGGAATTATTCCTAATAGAAAGGAAGGCTTATTCAGCCAGTTTTTTAAGACTGGAGAAAAACGGCATGCCTGTATATCATGAAGGGAGCTGAACCTGTATTATCTGCTACACCAATTCGGAAAGTCTCGACGTCTTTACACCACACGGAAATTTTTGGTCTCTCATGCTGCGGGAGTCAGGAATGCTATGACTTTTCCCAAGAGCATTTTTTTCCCTGGAATATTTGGAATAGGGGATGAGGAAGGATGGCTGTAGTCTGATGTAAAAGAGAATACTGCCGGGGAGACCTTTTTTTGAGTTTGTTCAGGAGATGGTGGAATTCGTATTCCAACTGTTTATCCGGAAGAAGGATGCGGGGAGGCGGTTGGCTCTCGCAGGGAGAAATTTTGCTTGAATCAAAGTTGTAGCCTCTGCGGAGAGATTCGTCATGGACGGCTTTCAGGTAGGCGTCTATGGTCTGAATGGGATTTTCCGTTTCCAGGAAGCGGATGAGCTGGGGATGGTGCGTATAGCCTTTTGTCTGGCCCAGCAGGACTTTCCGGGCGAGCAGGCCTTCACGCCACAGGGCAACCAGGCCGATGGAGTCCAGATAGGAAGGATGAAGGGACCAAAGTCTCATGGTTTTTTGGACTGTGAAAGGCCATACAGCGTTGATTTTTCCTGTGCAGCAGGCAAAAGGCCATAGAGGCGGATATTGAGTTCAGGCGGTTCTGCAAGAGAGAAGCCGTTTCAGTCCAGGAGTTTTTCCAGTGGGTCTTTAGTTGCAGAAAAGAACTGGAGAAATGTACGGGAACTCCCGGACTCCGGAAATCGTGGATGGGGTAAGGGTTTTCCTTCCCAGGGCCAAGGGAGTCTTTTATTATGCTTTGGCTGTCAGGAAGCCTTCATTTCATGAAGGTTTTTCCGGACAGCCAAGATGGATTTTTCTATGTGCCCGGATAGACGGGCAGTAAGCTTTCATCCACCCGTACATGCCGTACTCCAAACGGGAGAATGAGGGAATGGGAAAGCCCCTCTTTATTCCTGTTTGGAATGCTTTTTCATCAGCCGCGCCAGGGTTGGCTGAATGGCTTCCGCCATGAGGCGCTGCCCTTCCGTATTGGGGTGCAGGGGGCCGGCTTTTTTCCCGTTGATGACGACAACTGCCGGGTCACAGAATAATTCCTCCCGTACCTTGCCTTTGGCGTCCAGAAAGACATTCCGGATGTCCAGAAATGTAACAAACGGATTTTTGGCATAGAGGCGTGCCAGCCTGTCATTGACGGCCATATCCCTTTTGAATTTTTTATCCGGGTATGCCGCTGCGGCCACGTGCCAGTTGTAGATGTCGCTGGGAAGGATTCCGACCAGGAGAATGGAGGCATGGGGGAGTTTGGAATGGACTTTGTCCACCACGCGGCAGATGCCGTTGAAGGTTTCTTCTTCCGTATTGCCGCGTCCCGTGTCATTGGTGCCGATCATGATCTGGACCACTTTGGGGGAGACATGGTCCAGGATTCCCTTTCCTCCGATTCTTGCAAGGACATCATCCGTCGTATTGCCGTTGAAGCCTGCATTGAAGGCGTTGTAGGGAGCATAGTATTTTTTCCATATGGGCAGAAAGTCCTGGCAGGGGAGGTTGTCTTTACGGTAGTTGTCCGTGATGGAGTCTCCAATGGCGACCAGGTGCACCTGGCCGGGGTCCATCCCGTCGATTTTGGCGGGGCGGGGCACTTTTCCTCCCTTGTACTGCGGGTCCATCCGGTGCAGCAGATCGGCTAGTTCATCGGCAAGGATGGAGTAGCCTGTGGATGACAGGTGGATGCCGTCCATGGTGCAGGCCTTGCGAAGGGCGCCGGAGTTGCCTTCCTGAAGCACCAGTCCGGGATTGGAGAAGAAGACATGCCGTTTGTCGGCCAGGCGGGAGAGCTGCCTATTTGTTTCCCTGATGGCGTCAATCAGGTCTTTTTCTTTCCTCGGCAGAATGCCCAGCAGGAGGATTTTGGAAGAAGGGCATTTCCGGCGGATAAGGGAGATCAGGGCCCTGGTGTTGGCGGCGCATGCTCCGGGGGTGTCCTTCCTGTGGCCGAGGTTGTTCGTTCCGATCATCAGGATGATGACCCGCGGAGAGATTCCGTCCAGTTCTCCCTGCTGGATGCGGTAGTAGGCATTGTCCACGTAGTCGAACCCGAATCCCATGTTGGTGACGGCATGGGGGCCGAACAGCCTGAACCAGGAATCCTTTCCATACTGCCCGAAGCCGTCAACCGGTTCTCCGGCCCAGTGGTGGGTAATGGAGTCTCCGATGAAGACGTATTCCGGCTTGATGTTCCGGTGGCGTTCCTTGACGGCTTCATGGCGCGTTTCCCAGGTGTAGGCGTGATCCCGGTGCTGGGCTTCCGGCTTCAGGGTGGGGGGCAGGGATTCCGCTGCTTCCGATACAACGGGCATCAGGAGGAACAACAGACAGAGAAGGAGTTTTTTCATGCAAAGAATAACGTTCCTGTTTCCCCCGTTCTATCTTCCGTTTTTCATTCTGCGTCATTGGCGGTAAAAACGGCAGCTTGCGCCATGCCCATGAATTGCACAGTGAGCCTGTCGTTGTCCGGGTCAGGCCAGGGATATTTCTCCCTGGATGTCTTCGGTGTCCGGTTCCGGGAGCGAGGGTTCCCGGACGGGGGCCGTTTCCGCGGCGCGGGATTGCTCCGTTCTGGTGCTGATGGCTTCCAGAATCAGTTCCACCGTGCGTTCCAGTCCGTAGTCGGACGTGTTGACGCACAGGTCGTAAAGGCGGGCGTTGCCCAGCTCCTGCCCGGTATAGTGCAGGCAGTGGGTGCGGCGGCGGGAGTCCATGGTGTCCATGGTTTTGGCTACGCGGGCAGGTTCCACTCCGTAGTTTTCCATGACGCGCTGCATGCGTACGGACGGATCCGCATGCAGGAAGGCGCTGAACAGGTTGGGCCTTCCTTTCAGGATGAAGTTGGCGCAGCGGCCCACAATGACGCAGGCGTGTCTGGCCGTGATGTCCCGGATGACTTTGCTCTGGGCCAGGAAGGTGGCGTCTTCCGGCGGCAATTCCTCCGCCGTGTAGGCGTAGTTCTGGGCGTAGAGTTCATGCAGGAAGCGGCTGGTGAGCTGTTGTTCATGCTTGCGGATGTAGTCCGGGGTAAGGCCGCTCCGGGAGGCGGTGAGGTACACCAGTTCCGAGTCATAGAATCGGATTCCCAGTTTCTCCGCCAGCATTTTGCCGATGGCGTGGCCGCCGGAGCCGTATTCCCGGTCAATGGAGATGACCAGCGGAGCGTCCGGCGCGTAAGCGGCGGTACGGGCCAGCGGAAGGAGTTCTCCCGCCGCGCCGGGGCGCGACAGCCGTTCCAGCAGCCTGTCCGGCCAGAAGACGTGCCTGTTGAAGAAGCGGACGATCATTCCCACCAGGACAGCCGCCACAATGGTTCCCTCCCGGATTCCCGCCAGTCCGGGAAGGAGCGTCAGGGAGCACACCAGGCCGATGCAGACCAGCGTGCAGTCCACACTGGTTTTCACGGCCCCGAATTCCCATTTGAACAGTTTGACGAAGGCCAGGCTCATTCCTTCCGCGGCCAGCAGGACGGCGTCCGCCTTGACCTGGAGAAAGACGCCGAAGCCGATGACCAGGCAGCTCAGCAGGCAGAGTACGGCGGACCACAGGTAGCCGCCCGGTTCCAGGGGGGCCATCAGCCACATGGAGAAGTCCGTCAACGCCCCGAAGAGGAATACCACGGGTATCTGAAGCAGATGCGCCGGGCGGAAGTCCCTTTTCAGCAGGGCCGCCTGCACGGCCACGAAGGTCAGGTGCATCAGGATGGTGACGGTTCCCATCGTCAGCGGAAGCGCCAGGCTGAGCACATACGGCGTGCAGGAGATGGGGGAGACTCCCAGGTTGGCCTTGGCGGACAGGGCGATGCCCAGGGACATGATGAAGAGCGCCACGATCAGGACGGAGCACCGCAGGATGTGTTCCCCAATGCTTCTCCGGACGTGATGATCTGCCATGATACCGGATGTTAGCCCTTCTGTCAGCGTCAAGTCAAGGGTGCAGGGGGAGGGAACGGCTTTTTCCCTTTCCGTGTGCGGGGGAGAAAGGTCCCCGGTCTTGTCAAAGGGCGCCGTTTTTCCTATTCTTGCGGGCAGATTCCGTTTCAAGCTTATGCCCAAGAAGAAGGAGGTGAAGACGAACGCCATGCGCCTGCTGGATACCTTGCAGGTTCCCTACAGGCAGTATTCATATGAGTGCCATGAGTTTGTGGATGCCCGGCATACGGCGGAGGCTCTGGGGCTGCCGGTGGAGAAGATGTACAAGACGCTGGTGACGGTGGGCGCTCCCCGCCAGTATTACGTGTTCGTGATTCCCATTGGCGCGGAGCTTTCCCTGAAGAAGGCGGCGCGCGCCGCAGGCGCCAAGGCCGTTGCCATGCTTCCCGTGAAGGATATTACGGCGGTAACCGGATATGTCCGCGGCGGATGTACGGTCCTGGGGATGAAGAAGAAGTTTCCCACGGTGATTGATTCCAGCGCGGAGGCCCTGCCGGAGATGGTGGTGAGCGGCGGGCGCTTGGGGTGCCAGATAGAACTGGATCCCCTGGATTTATGCCGGGCGGCGGAGGCCGTTTTTGCCGATGTAGCGGAGGCTTCCGCTTCCTGATGATTTCCGGTATTCCGGAAAAGGGGGAGGGCCGGGGTAAAAAGCTTTTCACGGAGGATTTTTTTCTATATTCCTGTTCCAGTCCGTTTCTCCGTTGCCATGGGCAGCCGCTCCGCTTCCTGTGCTTACGCAGGGGCCGGATGCTGCACTTTGCATGAAGGAAGGGGAACGGTTCCGGCTTATGAGAAGAAAAGACAGGGAAGTAACCCGGCGGGAGGACCTGCTGGAGATGATGGCGCGGTTCAAGGTGTGCCGCCTGGGGTTATGGGACGGCAGGGAGGTGTACGTGGTGCCCCTGAACTTCGGTTATGAGGAGCGGGACGGCTCCCTGGAGCTGTTTTTTCACTGCGCCGGGGAGGGCCGGAAGCTGGATATCCTGCAAGCACGCCCGGAGGCTTCTTTTGAAATGGACGGCGACCATGTGCTGGTGGAGGGGAAAACCCCGTGCCTGTACAGTTATGCCTATGCCTGCGTGATGGGCCGGGGGATGGTGGATTTTCTTCAGGAGGATGGGGAAAAGATGCATGCCTTGAGCCGCATCATGCTGCAACAGACGGGGCGGGAAGCGGCTTTTACCCCCGCCATGGTCCGCGCCGTATGCGTCCTGCGCCTCCGGGTGGAGTCTATCAGCGGCAAGCTCCACGCATGCCCGGAACCTCCTTCCGCCTGATTTCCATGTCCGGAGACTCCGTCACCCTGTTTATCCGCTGGAGCCTGCCGCATTGGGTGGCGCTCGGCATCGTGGCGGCGGCTGCGGGCGCTCTCCTGTGGGGCTGCCGCCGGCTGGGTATGGAAAAACGCGTGCTTGTCGGCAAGGTACTGGGAGCCATTTTCCTGCTCACTTTTTTGGTTGAAACCTTCGGGCGCATTGTCCGGGAGCACTGGGAACCCTGGCAGGACCGGCTTCCCCTGCATTTTTGCAGCCTGATGACGCTGGCCTGCTTCATCGCCCTGTGGTACCGCAGGCCCTGGGCGTGCGCCGTCGCTTATTTCGGCGTGCTGGCCGCCAGCATCCAGGGGCTGATTACTCCCATGCTGTATGAGGGGTTTCCTTCCGGCGCCTTTTTCGCCTTCTTCGTGGGGCACGGCCTGCTGCTGGTTTCCGCCCTGTACATCCCCGTGGTGCTGCAATGGCGCGCACGCCCCTGGGACGACGTGAAAACGCTGGCCTTGTGTGATGCGTACCTGTTGCTGATCATTCCCGTGAATATTTGGCTGGGCACGAATTACGGGTTCACCCGGCATGCCCCTCCCGGAACCGTTCTGGAGTACTTCGGGCCTGCGCCGTGGTACTTCCTGACGCTTCAGGTTCCGGCGCTGATTGTGCTCCGGCTGCTGTACCTGACGGTCCGCCCCGGGAAAAAGCAGGAGTGTTCAGGGGAAAACGCCTGACCGCCAGTTCCTATTTCAACGTTTTCAGGTCTTCCTTCGTGAACAGGTGGATGTCCTTTTCACGGGCATGGCGTATCTTTTCCGCCCATTCCGCATCCGCCAGCAGCGCGCGCCCCACGGCAATGAGGTCGAACTCCCCGGCTTGCAGCCGTTCCACCAGCGGTTCCAGGCTGGCGGCTTCCGCCTCCGGGCCGCCGTCAAAGGCGTTCGTAAAATCTCCCTTGAGTCCCACGGAACCCACGGAGATGGTGGGTTTTCCGGTGAGTTTTTTGGTCCATCCGGCCAGGTTGAGGCGTGAACCCGCAAACTCCGGTTCCCAGAATCGGCGCGTAGAGCAGTCAAAGATGTCCACGCCCGCCTCCGCCAGCGGCGCCAGAAAGTCTTCCAGCTCCACGGGGGAATACGCCAGCTTGGTATCATAATGGCCCGTTTTCCATTGGGAGAAGCGGAAGATGATGGGGAACTGGCTGCCTACCGCCTTGCGTACGGCATGAATAATGCGGCTGGCAAAGCGGGTGCGGCCCACCAGGTCGCCGCCGTATTCGTCCGTGCGCCTGTTGGTTTCCTTCCAGAAAAACTGGTCGATCAGGTAGCCGTGCGCTCCGTGCAGTTCCACGCCGTCAAAGCCCAGCCGTTTGGCATCCGCCGCCGCTCGTGCAAAAGCGTCAATGACTTCTTCAATCTTGGCGATGCTCATGGGTTCCGCCGTTTGCTCCAGCGTGTTCACGTCTATTCCGGAGGGGCCTATGGGCGGCAACTCCGGGTTGGGCAGGTTGTCCCCCTTGAAGGGCCGGTCCATGCCCACGTGCCAGAGCTGGGGGACTATTTTGCAGTCCGTGGTATGGACGGCTTCCAGCACCTTTTTCCATCCCCGCAGGGAGGCGCCGCCGAAGAAGTTGGGATAATTGGAGCAGGGGGAAGCGCTGGGCTCGTCAATGAAGGTGCCCTCCGTAATAATAAGGCCCACTTCATGCTTTGCCCGGCTCTTGTAATACTCGGCCACTTGGTCTGTGGGAACCCCGTTGGGGGAAAATCCCCGCGTCATGGCCGGAAGGACAAGACGCGTCGGGGTGTTGAGCTTGCGTGAATGAAAAGGCTGGAACAGGATTTCCATGTCCCTGATTTTAAGTTCGTCCTGTGCGTTCATGAGAATAAAAAGGCGTTATATCCTAACCTGGCCCCGTGAATGGGCCGGGATGGTACAGGAATGAGACACATTACGGTTCCCTCCCGTTCATCCCTGGAAAATTTGATCACGAGGATTCATGGGGTTTTATCCCTTCTCCGGAAGGGAGAGAAAATTCCGCAGCAGGAGCGCTCCGTCCGGGGTCAGGATGGATTCCGGGTGGAACTGGATGCCGTACAGGGGGCGTGACTTGTGGCGGATCGCCTGGATGTTCCCGCCGGAGTCTCTGGCCGTCACGGCCAGTTCTTCCGGCCACGGGGCGGAGGCAAGCCGCCAGGAATGATACAGGCCTGCGGGGAATTCCTCCGGCAATCCGTCAAGGACAGGGCATGATTTTACCCGGCGCATGGATTCCCGCGCCCCGTGCAGCGGCTGGGCAAGATGCTCCAGCTCCGCCCCGGAATGGACGCCCAGGATTTGATGCCCCAGGCAGACGCCCAGCACCGGGGTGAAGGACGGCAGCCTGTCCAGAAGGCGGAAGGTGGCCCGGTGGCACGCATCCCGCACCATGCCGGGCCCCGGAGACAGGATGAGCTTTTCCCCTGCCTGGACCGCCTGTTCCAGTTCCGTGGAATCATTGGGAACTACGCGCGGAACGGCCATTCCCGTCACCCGGACGAGTTCCGCGAGATTCCAGGTAAAGGAATCCCGGTGGTCAATGATCCAGACGTTCGGTTGACTCATGGCGCGCACATGATAAAGTAATTCCCGCCAATGTACACACGGGAAGAGACCATCCGCCGCATGAATGCCCTGGGCCGTGCGGAACAGCCGTTCTTTTTCGTGATCTCCCATGACCTGGAGCACAACCTGCTGGTGGAGCCTGCCGGAGCAGGGGAGGGGCGTACGGCGGCCTTTGCTCTTCCCCTGGGAAAGATGGAACTGAAGGGGGAGGCCCCTGCGCTTCCGGAACGGATACGGTTCACTCCTTCCCCCTGTTCCATGTCCCGGTATGCGGAGGCGTTTTCCTCCGTCCGGAAGCATCTGCTGAGGGGGGACTCCTACCTGCTGAATTTGTGCGTGGCCACTCCCGTGGAAACCAATCTGGCGCTGGGCCACCTGTTCCGGTTCGCCCGCGCGCGCTACCGGATGCTGCTGGGGCCGGACGCCCGCGTCCCCGGCGTGCATGGCCGCGGATGCGTCTGCTTTTCTCCGGAACCATTCGTCACGGTGCGCGGACGGACCGTCTCCACGTTTCCGATGAAGGGAACGGCTCCTGGCGCCACGCCGGAAGCCCGCCAATGGCTGGAGACGGATGAGAAGGAGAACCGTGAGTCCGCCACCATTGTGGACCTGATGCGCAATGACCTCTCCATGGTGGCGGCTGGCGTGCGGGTGAAGCGCTACCGCTATATCAGCCCTGTGGAAACGCGCGGCGGCGCCATCCTGCAGTGCAGTTCTGAAATTTCAGGAACTCTCCCGGAAGACTGGCGTTCCAGGCTGGGGGAGATGATGATGAAGCTGCTGCCCGCCGGAAGCGTGACCGGAGCGCCCAAGGAGGCCACCTGCCGGGCCATTGCGGAGGCGGAAGACATGGAACGGGGGTTTTACACGGGGGTGTTCGGTTTTTTCAACGGGCGGGAACTGGATTCCGCCGTCACCATCCGCTTCATGGAAGAGGCCGGGGAGGGAATGGTGTATAAAAGCGGAGGCGGCATCACCGTCATGAGCCGCATGGAGGAGGAATACCGGGAAGCTATTGCCAAAGTTTATGTGCCGTTTGATCTTTGAAACCGTAAAATGGAAGGATGGAGCCCCCTGCCTGCTGCCCTGGCACCAGCGGAGGGTGGAGAGGAGCATGAAACTTCACGGAGAGGGAGGTGCCTCCGTTCCGGATCTGGCCTCCGTGCTGGAAGGGAGCCCCGGCCCGGAGGACGCAGGCGTTTACAAATGCCATATCACGTATGATACCCGGGGAAGGGTGAGACCCCCTTCTTATGAACCTTACCGCCCCCGGATGGTGAAAAGGCTGCGGTGCGTGGAAATTCCCCGGCTGGACTATTCCTGCAAGTGGGAGGACCGGGCGGCTCTTCAATCCGCCGGGGCAGGCGTGGGCGAGGATGAAGAAGTTCTTATCCTTCAGCATGGTATGGTGACGGATACGCGGTACAGCAACGTCGTGTTCGGGGACGGCTCTTCCTGGGTAACTCCGGAGACGTTCCTTCTTCCGGGCACCAAGCGCGCATTCCTGCTGGCGCGCGGAGCCATTGAAGCGCGTTCCTTGAAAGCGGAGGATATAGGAAAATTCCGGTTCTGTTCCCTGATAAACGCCATGCTGGACCCCGGTGACGTGGTGGTGCGTACGGAGGATGTTCTGCTGTAACCGCGGGAAAAGCCGCAGATGAGGGGGGAAGGGGCTTTATCCCTTTGTCCAAGCTGAAGGGACGTTGTTTTCCTTTCATCCCGCCGGGCATAAAAAACGGCCATCCCGTAAAAACACGGGACGGCCGCCGGTTAGGAAACTGCTTTTAAATGGCGCCGCAGTAGTGGGCGCAGCACCACATGGCGCGGGGATGGTGGAAGAAGGATTTCCAGAGGCTGCCCTTGAGGGTGTTTGCCCTGGAGCCGTCCTTGTTCAGGTAGCCGAACCAGTCGCCGTGCTTCACGTCCTGGAAGTGGGAGAAGGCCCAGTTGTGCACCATGTCGTGGTAGATGGCGTAGCGTTCTTCCCCGGTGAGCTTGTAGGCGAGCGTCATGGCGATGAGCGCTTCATCATGCGGCCACCAGAATTTCATGTTGTGCCAGTATTCCTGGACGGGTTTGCCGTACACGTCCGTAAAGTAGAGCAGGCCGCCGTTTTCCTTGTCCCAGCCGCGGGCGAACGCCCAGTCGATCATGTCGCAGCCCACCTTGATGAGTTCCGGATCATTGCCGCGGTGGCGGGCTTCCTCCAGCACGAACCAGCCGCCTTCAATAGTATGGCCGGGATTCAGCGTGCGTTCGTCAAAGTGGTCAATGATGGCGCCGTCAGGGCTCACCACTTCCATCACGGCCTTGAGTTCCGGCTTCATGAACAGGGTGCGGAGGTCATTGATGCAGCGATCGATCCATCCGGTGTAAAAGCCGTCCCCGTCACCCAGGTACTTGCGCAGTTCCTGGGCGGTCGCCAGCGTGATCATGCGCGTTCCCAGTCCCGTGGAGGGACGGTTTCCGGTGAATTTGGGAACCATCTTGCCGGGGGTGAAGCAGATGTCCGTGAAGATATCGAACCAGTGGCGGGCGGCCCTGGCGGATTCCTCGCTTCCCACGGCTTTTGCGTGGGCGGCAAAAGCGATGGCGGCGAAGGATTCACTGTACGCATAACGGCGCTTGCGGATGGGGGTGCCGTCCGCCTCCACATGGAAATACATGCGGCCGTCGGAAGGGTCCACGCATTTGGACGTCAGGAAGGTCAGGGCGCTTTCCGCCCATTTGAGCCAGTCCGGGTTCTTTTCAATGCTGTTGTACATCGTCAGCAGCATCCAGGCCATGCGGCCCTGGGCCCACACGGATTTATCCGTGTCCACCAGGGTGCCGTCCGCGTCAAAGCAGTGGTAAAGGCCCCCGTTCTTCTCATCAAAAGCGCGGGGGAACCAGAACGGCAGAACGTTTTCCAGAAGCTGGCGGCGGTAGAATGCGCCCAGGACGGGCAGGTCAAGTGTGGCAGCCATAAGGGGGAGCGGTTTAGTTCATGGACCACTGGAAGAAGCCGATGGCTTCCAGCTCGGAACGCAGTTCCTTGAGCTGTTCCGCGGTGGGGTTGCCCTGCGGCAGGCGGGCCGGGCCCAGGTCCACGCCCAGCCAGCCCATCAGGGCCTTGGCACAGCCCATGTAGCCCTTGGAGGCTAGGATGTTGATCATCTGCACGGATTTCCACTGGCAGTCGCGCGCCGTTTCCACGTCCCCTTCCTCAAAGGATTTCATCAGCTTCTGGTACAGGGCCGGAGCAAAGTTGAAGGAACTTCCCACCGCGCCCCTGGCGCCTACGGAGAGGGCTCCCGTGAACCATTCGTCCACACCCCAGGGGATGTCCACGTTTTCATCAAAGTTCAGCGTGGTCTGGTACAGGGCCAGGTCCGGATTGGTGAATTTGATGCCCGCAAAGTTCGGAATCTGTTCCTTGGCCAGCTTGATGAAGTCCACGGGATTGAAGCGCACGCCCGTCAGCACGGGGATGTCATAGTAGTAATAGGGCAGGTCGGGAGCTCCGGAAGCGGCAAAGGCGCAGCATTCCACCAGGCGCTGGACGGTGCCGGGCTTGTAATAGGAGGGGGAAAGGGAGCTGGTGGCCACAAAGCCGCATTCCTGGGCAAAGGCGGCCAGTTCGCGGGCGTCCCAGACGCTGTTGGAGCCGGTATGGGCAATGACGTCCACGCCGTGCCTGGCGGAAGCTTCCTTCCAGGCAGAGTAGATTTCCTTGCGTTCCGCAAGCTGCATGGAAGAGGATTCTCCGGTGCTGCCGGTAATGAAAGCTAGTTTGATGCCCTGGGCGGCAAGCAGTTTGGCCTGGGCGTCAACAATGGAAGGATTCAGGGAGCCGTCCGCCTTGAACGGGGTATGTACGGCGGCCACCAGGCCGTGGAGTTTCAATGTGGTGTTCATATATAATAAAGTGATATGAAAATGATTCGAAGGAAATAATGGCAAAGGGCCCCGGGAAAGACAACCCCTGAATCCTTTTGAATCAAAAAAGACCACATAAAAAAACGCGCATTCTCCAAAAGGGAATGCGCGCCGGAGCAAAAGCTGATTCAAAACATTAGCGGACAGGCTGTTGCTTGATGAGGGAAAACATGGCTCTGGCCAGGGATTTCGGGTGCGTCAGCGGTAAATCACCATCATAGCACCAGATCATCACGCCGCCCAGCTTCTGGTTTTTCACATACGTGCATTTTTTCTTAATGGTGGTCATGCCGTTAAAATAGTGCTCCTGGCCGTCGATGGTGCACAGGTCCGTACCGGGGGCGATGTTGGGATAGAGCTGGATCACGTTGGAATAGCCTTTCTGGGCATCCCAGTTGCGGTTGGAGCGCGTCTCGTTCGTATAGAACGGCAGGCCGACGACGATTTTGCAGTCCGGAATGCTTTTCCTGCGGATGGCTTCGATGTCCGTGAGCATGTCCGGATAGGTGGAGTGCTGTCCGGCACGGTCATAGCTCATGAGGTTGACGAAGTCCAGCAGGTCCATCATTTCACTGGTGGGCGCCAGGTAGTACGGGTTGATCGCCGCGCTCAGGGACATGCCGCTGGCACCCATGGCGGAGCGTACTTCTCCCAGCAGCAGGCAGAAGTTGTACCATTCGTTGGTGTTGTCCGGGTATTCCCAGTCAATGTCTATACCGTCAAATCCCTTTTCCTTGGCAAAGGAGACGAGCTGGTACGCGAATTGGCGCCTCTTCTCCGCATTCCCTGTGAAAGCCGTCAGCCCTGCGTCACAGTGGGCCACGCCCAGAATGATCTTGCTGCCCGCCGTGCCGCGCAGTTGTTTAAGCTTGTCCAGGCCAGCCAGGAACTGGGCGTTGTCCTGTCCCGTCAGGTTTCCCTCCGTGTCACAGCCCACGTTGAAGTAAATGAGGTCCGTGAATGATTTGAAGTGCTGGGGGGTCAGCTGGTCGGGATTCCACCTCATCAGGTTGGTGCTGCGGTAATAGGGTACCACGCGGAACTGGTAGGGGTACACCTGGGCGTAGCCTTCCGGGGAGGGGTTGTTGATCGTCACGGTTGAGTCTTCCAGCAGGGCTACGCCTGTGCAGGAGGCGTCCACCTTGTTCAATCCCCGTACACGAAGAGGGTTAATATCCACGCACAGCCAGAAGTAGTTGTCACCCGGGGAGAGCGCCTGGCTTCCTTCAAACTGGAAGGTTTTGGCCCCCTTGGAGATGGTGTTGAGAATAGGGATGGCCCGGCGGTTGAGCTGCTCCGCATTCGGGGAGAAATAGGGCGTGGAGCCGGAGTAGAAAATCCGGGCCTTCGCGATGTCGGAAACGGTGGTGGTTCCGGCCATGGAGAAGGACATTCCCTTCAGGATCTGGCTGGTCTCCGTGACGGTCACCTTGACCTTCATGATGGCCTGGCTGGCCGCGCCCGCGTACAGGACGGAGTGCGTCTGTTCACAGGATGCCGTGGCGGAAGCCGCGTACAGGGGGGCTGCGCCGTACAGGCCCAGGGCCAGGGCGCACATGCCGGTTTTAAGAATATTGTTCATGTTTTATTAACGGGTTAATTGTTTTTAGAGGGTGCGCTTTCTGACGGCGAGCATGCCGCCTGCGGCCAGAAGGAGCAGAAGGGCGGTGGCGGGTTCCGGGACTACGAGGCCGTTGGAAATCCAGTCCAGATGCAGGGAATTGTTCTCATCCCTGCGCAGTTCCCAGTGGCCCAGCTCCAGGGCAGGGTCATAGCCTTCCAGGCCCAGATGCCCTACGGTGACAGTAGCGGAGTTGGAAAGGGAGGAGAGGATTTCCGAGAAGGAGCCGTCCATGCTGGTGACGTCGGAGGCATCCATGACCAGGTAGGACTGGTCACTCTGCCAGATGGCGGAGGTGTAGTCCACCCGGTCATCTCCCAGGGTGAGCGTGCCGCCCAGCGTCAGGGTATCCGCATGCAGTTCCAGGCCTGCCACGGAGCCGCGGGAAAGGTCGATCGTGATTCCGTTGGAGATGTCAATGACATTAGCCGTCACGGAGAAGCTGCCTTCACCCGTACTAAGGACGGTGACGTTGTTCCCCAGGGCCAGCGTGTCTGCGTTCAGGCTGCCGGTCCCCATGACGGAGAGCTGCGTGCCGTCTTCCAGCCGCACGTCCGCCGCGTTCAGGGTGGACTGTTCGCCGATGTGGAGCGTCCCGCCGCTGACCGTGAAGGAGGTGCGGGCTTCTTCCGTGCTCCAGTCTGCGGAATGGTAGCCGTAGGTCGCGCCCTTGGTGACGGCAAACGTGCCGCCGTAGACGGTCGTATTGGCCCGGATGCCGGACTGGCTGTTGGCGCCGGACATGGCGACGGTGCCACTGGATCCGGCGGCGTCATTGATACTGATGTCCGCGACGGATTCATCCTGGGAGCTGAGACCGTCTTCAAACAGAATCCGGCGGTTGTCCCCCGCATTGAAGGACCCCGTGGAACCGTCGTTGAAATGGATGGCGTTGTAAACGCTCCCGTCCTGGGCCGTGTTTCCGCGGAAAATGATGTCCGCCTGGTCCGCCGTCAGGGAAACGGAACCTCCCGCCTGCAGGTTGATGGCGCCCCCGGTGTTTTCCGCACTGTTGTTTTCAAACAGTACCGTTCCCGTATTGCCGGAAATGGAAACGTTGTAGGCGTCCAGGGCGCCTCCTTCATAGGCGGTATTGCCGGAAAAGGCGGCAGAGCCGGAATCGGAGATGGTGATGTCTCCGTAGGCGCTGATGGCTCCCCCGTAGGAAAATGCGTGGTTGTCTGAGAAGGTCAGGGAACCAGCGCCGGAGAAGGTAACGTTTCCGTCAGAGTAAATGGCGCCTCCGCTGCCGCCGCGGGCCTCGTTACCCGTCATGCTGAAGGAGGAGGCGGTGTCAACCGTTACGTCTCCGCCTGACCAGACGGCGCCGCCCGCACCGGCTTCCGCAATGTTGCCGGAGAAGGTAACGTGGCCCACATTGGACCACTCCACGGCTTCATAATCGTTATTGATGGCTCCGCCGTTCTCGCCCGCCGTATTTCCGGTGAAGGAGATGTCTTCCGCAATGTCGGAGAAGTTCAGGCTGCCCGTGGTGCCTCCCGTATGGATGGCGCCCCCGTTCGTCATGGCGGAGTTCCCGGAGAAGCTGATGGCCCCCGTGTTGGAGAAGGACGCGCCGCCGGAGGCGTAAATGGCCCCGCCGGAGGCGGACTCATCTTCGATTGTACGTACACTGTTGTTGGTGAACGTAAGGGCTCCCGTATTGCTGAAGGTGACGGTATCGTTGGCGGCAATGGCTCCTGCGCCGTAAAGGGCGTCCGAGTTGGACATGTCAGCGGCATTGTTGGAGAAGGTCAGGCTGCCGATGTCCTGGAAGGTGACGTTTTCCGAGAGAATGACGGCCCACTTGGCTCCGTAGTTGTCCATGTTGATTCCGTGGTCGCCCGTGAAGGTGATGCTCTGGAGGGTGTTGTTATACCCGCGGCCGCCTATCCAGCAGTTGACGTTTGCTCCCAGGGCTCCCAGATTCTGGTCCGCCGTGAGCGTAAAAACGGTATCCGTATCCGTCAGCACGCTTCCCGCCCATGCCTTGGAGCCCAGTTCCAGAGCGGCACGGGTCATGATGTTGAGCGTGCCCTTGTTGTTTTCCGTGTTCAGGAGGATGCCGCCTTCGTGCCAGTTAACCATGTAGGCATAGGAGCTGCCCCCCATGTCCAGCGTGGCCCCGTTCTGAACGTCGATGACGTTGGAAAGGGTGTGGCCGTTCATGAAGAACAGGGCGCCGGAAGCGATGCTTACATTGCCCAGGTTGCCGCCGGTGCCAAAGGCGTTATCCACATCCAGCGTCAGCTTGCCAGAGTCAACGCGGACAACGCGTCCGGAGGAAATGGTATTGGCCCTCTGGATGACCAGTTCCCCGGCGCCGGATTTAATCAGGCTCAGACCGGAGAAATTGGCGGTGGTGGGGTCTCCGTATTCATTGGACGTGTTCTTATTGGCAAAGACCTGGTTGAAGTAGAGTACGGAATTTTCTCCGATGGAGAGAGCCAGCGCACTGCCGCCGCCGGTTTCGCAGACGATGGCGTCCTGGTACTGCGCATTGGAGGAAGTCCATGTAAGTGTTTGGTTGGCCCCCAGTTCAATGGTGGCCGTCGTGCCCCAGCCGGCAATGTAAATGCCCCGGCTGGCCGTGCCCCCGGATTCATACCCCTGGGAAATGACGATTCGGCCGGAGGTTCCGGAAGCGAATTTAAGGGCGTAAAAGTTGTTGTGCAGCTTGCCCAGGGAGGCGGAATCATACCCGAACTGGTTCAGTTTGAGCGTTCCTCCATTCAGCGTGATGGTGGGGGACTGGAAATTGGCCGTGTAAGTGCCGTTATGGAACAGACGGCCGTTGCTGGCGTCCAGCACGGCTCCCGCACCGATGTTGATTTTCCCGTTAATCCGGTTGTTGTCCGCGGCCGTAATGTTTCTTTCCCCGGTAAAGACCAGCGTGCCCGCATTGATATTCCAGGCGCCGCTGGCCGTATGCGTTCCGCCCAGGGTGACGGTGCCGCTCCCTGTCTTGGTAAGCGTGGAAGTTCCTGTGAGGTTGGTATCCAGGACTTCATAGGAATCTTCCGCATTGGGTGCGTCCAGAATCAGCCCGGTATTGGAAAGAGTGGCGGAACCGCCGTTGCTGCCCGCGGCCGTGCCTGTCAGGGTAAGGGAACCCCCGTTCAGGGTGACGGACGCTCCGTCGTAAAGCAGGCCGGAGGCCGTTATTCCGTTTCCAACCGTGATGGAGGAATTTGTCTGGAACCGGGCCGTATTCCCGCTGTTCCAGTCTGTAGCGAATCCATCCATCTGCCACGTTCCGGAATCTGTCCAGGCTCCATTGCCTCCATTCCAGGTATAGTCTGCTCCATAGGCCGGAATGCAAGAGAGGCAGCTGGCGAACACGCCAAAGAATAGTGCGGTTGTTTTCATGTAGTTTCTAACAGATAGGGTAATATCGAATAAAAAAGGGAAAACAAGAACCAACTTGTTTTCCCTTTAAAAAATCATGCTTAAAATTAAATTACCTTCTCCAGCGGAGCATGCACAGGGAGGCCAGCCCAAGCAGGCTCAGCGTGGCGGTGGCGGGTTCCGGAACGGGAAGGGCCGGATTGGCGGCCAGCGCGGCAATTTCCGCATCGTTCAGAACGCCGGAGTATAATTGAAGATCGTCCATGGTGGTATCCGCGGAGGATGCCAGCTTCAGGGACTGGACGTTTCCGGTGAAATTGACTCCGGAAGCGGTGATTCTCCGCTGTCCGTCCAGATAGATGTTCAGTTCCCCGTTCTGGAAGGTGATGATGATATTGGAAAATGAATCCTTGGAAACCGTCAGGTTGGCCCAGTTTCCTACATTTCCGCCGCAATAAGCCGCCCATGCGCCCGCGGTGGAGGTATCACCCGAATCCTTTTGAAGGTACATGTTCTGGTTATTGCCGGACGTGAAGGTCAGCATGCTGTTCCATTTGGTTGTGGAATGGTTGCTGCCCGGGGAGAAATCCTTCACGGCAATGGAAAGGCTGAAACCTTCCGTAGTATTCAGGCCAAGCCCGGTACTGGAAGATCCCAGCGTAAGCTGTCCGCCGTTCGCGCGGCTGTCATATCCCAGCCCCTCGTATCCTGCCGTATAATTCATCCAGCCTCCCCCGCTGAAAGTAGCGGAACCGGCGTCCGGTCCGGCCAGATTATTGCCGTTCAGGGAAGACAGGCTGCCGTCGAGCTTGTTGAAATCATAAAAATATTTCAGTTCGGCGGCCTGGGCTCCCAACCCCGAACAAAGCAGAAACATGGTAAGGTACAGAGACGGTTTCATCAATATATGAATAAAGTAATTAAACAAGGGCAGTATCGGATTTACAATCCGGAAGGTGGCTTCAACTTAAAGAACTTCTTGTAAATAAATAAAGTTCCCGTATCAGCCGTGTTTTTTATTCCTACCTTATATGTGGGAATATTTGTCGTTATGTTTTTGAGCTCAAAAAAATAGGTTGACTTCCGGATTGTAAATCCGCCGTAAAGTTATCCAATTCTTGCTGATTCACTTAGGGAAAATGAAACAATCGCTGGCAGGCGGAATGATAAGTCAAAATATCACGAATGTTCCCGTTTTTGAAGGAAAACGCTTCCGTGCCGCATGAGCGGCTTTTTTAATGGAATGTTCCGTGCGGCGGAACGTTTTTCCTTTAATTCTTTCCGTGCAGGGACGGGATGGGAGCCTTGGCCGGAAGGGTGTATAATTTTTCAATATCGTCCAGATACCGGGAGATGGAGGTATTGGCCGGCTGGTCCTGTTCACGGAGCAGTTTGACGGCTGCCGCGTAGGAGGCAAAGGTTTTGCCGGTCCCGGTCCGCGTATTGATTTCATACCAGTCCATGTAGTCCCGCACGCGCCGGGCGGTTTTCATGGAAAGTTCCCTGATTTCCCGGAGCTGGCTGATTTTGGGCGCGGCTTCCCGGCTGTGGATCTTTCCCGTTTGCATCAGGGCGGCCAGTTTGGCGTATTCCACAATGACGGGCCGGTAGGCGGGAAAACAGCGGCGGCTGAGATTGAGCAGGCTGCCGGAGACGTTGGAGAGCTGCCTGTTCAGGTCCGTCAGGGAATTGGCCTGTTCCAGGTCATCCAGAGGGAAGGTGGCGGTGGTCCGGGTGTCCGGATCATACTTCACCAGGGTGAGGGCCTCCTGAAGGTGCCGTTCCGTTTCCGTGATCGTAAGGGTTTCCGTCAGGGGAGGGGTAGCCATGCGGGAAAGCTGGAGCGTCCACCATTTGTGAAGGGAGGATGGGGTCAGGTTGAGCTGCGGAAAATGGCGCTTGATGAGGTTTTTGGGGTCGTCATTGCCCAGAATGGCCTGGTCCAGAAGCTGTTTCATCCCTTCCGGGCCGTTTTCCTGGTTCAGCAGGCAGAGCACCAGGGCCCCGCAGGAGGTTTGATAGGCGGCGTAGGAAGTGGCGTCCAGTTCCTTTTCCGGTTCTTTGCAGTTCAGAATTTCTTCCGGAGTCATGATGCCTGACTGCTGGAACAGCGTAGAGTACATGGCACGGTCCGCCTCGTTGTTGTGCCACAGGACGGCCTGTTCCAGCCCGGAAATAAGCCAGGGGGGGAGCGTCACTTCATCCGGCAGGCCTTCCACGTCCACGGCGCGCAGCATCATTTCATAAAGCAGGGTGGAGACGATGCCGTGGCGGAGCCTGTCCTGGTTGATGCCGCGGCCCAGGTGGATGAAAATGTTGTAGGAGAGGCTGTTTCCCACAATCAGGGTTTGCAGGCGGATGGGGTTGGCGGGAACGGGGCTGCCCGGCTCCCCCACCAGGCGGATGATGATTTTATTTTTCCATTCATCAGGCTGCTTGAGGATTTTCACCAGGGCGGTGCGTATGGAATCCGCACGCGTGGCGATGGCTCCGGCCAGCAGGGCGTCCATTCCGATGACGTGGAACTGCTTGGACGTGGAAATGCTGGTGAACGGCTGGCGTTTGATGGACGGCCCGTCCCTGCCGGCTCCGGCGGGGGCTTCCTCCGGCTGCTGCGGGGCAGGGGGAACGGGGCTGACGTTGGAGCTGCCTTCCGGAACGGCCCGGTCTGAAGCATCGTCAATCAGGGATGTGTCCGGAACGGGAACGGAAGGCGTTTCCTGTGGCGCCTGCGGTTGCGCGGCAGAGGTTTCCTTCTTCTCCTGGCCCTGAACGGGCGGCAGGAGAAAGGCCAGCAGCAGGGCGGCGCATGTTCCTCTGAATTTCATCAACAGGGGAGGTTAGTCAAATTGTTCCGCCAGGCAGCCGAAGTCTTCTTCCGCATGCCCTTCACGGCATAGTTTCCCCATGATGGAGGAGACCAGGGCGGCGGCGGGCGGGTGGATTCCTTTTTCCGCGGCCAGTTCCTGGGCGTAGATGCTGTCTTTCCGCATGTTGTCCAGGGAGAAATGGGTGCTGAAGTCGCGCTCCGCCATCAGGGGCAGCTTGAAGGCCGCCAGCGGGGAGGCGATGACGTTCCGGGAGATGGCCTGTCCCAGCAGTTCCGGGGAAATGCCGTATGCCTGGGTGATGGACAGGGCCTCGCTCAGGCTCTGCACCATGGTGGCGGAGACCATGTTGGTGACCAGCTTGACGACGGTTCCGGCCCCTACGCCGCCCAGATGCAGGATGTCCCGGGAGCTGTGTTCCAGAATGGGCCGTATGCGGTCCAGGGTGGAGGAATCCGTTCCCGCGTAATAGACCAGCTCCCCTTTTTCCGCAGGCAGGCGGGAGCCGGTGAACGGGCAGTCCACATACGTGCAGCCGATGGCGGAGCACATCAGGGATAGTTTTCCTACGGTGGCCAGGTCAATGGTGGAATGGTTCAGGATGATGTGTTCCGGGGTCAGCGCGCCCCTCATTTGTTCAAACACTTCCACGCAGGCGTTCCTGTCCTTGAGGTAGAGCTGGATGATTTTGGAAGCGCGGGCGGCATCTGCCGGCGTGGGGACCGCCTCCGGAAAGTCTTCCCGGGGCGTGCGGTTCCAGACGGTGACCTTGTCGCCCAGGCTGGTCATGTGGCGTGCAATCCGTGAGCCGATGAGGCCCAGGCCTAAAATGGAAACTTGATACATGGCTGTTTTCAGGAGAAAGGGTGGGGAGGAAAGCGGGCGTCAGGAGCCGATGCGGAAGCGGCTTCTCCTGCGCGGCGCTTCCTGTTTTTCCGGCCTGGGCTGTTCTGCGGCGGCGGTCGCGGCTTCTGCCTGCGGCTGTGCGGGAAGAACCGTGGAGCCTGTTTCCCGGACTTGGGATTCCAGGGAGGCGGCCGTGGTTTCCGGACGGTGGCTGACGACGATCTGCTTGGGGCCCGCAGACGGTTTTTCCACGGCATTGGGGTCTTCCGCCACGCTGGCGGGCACCTCATAGGCGTCATGGGGGATGGCCGCCGGATCGCTCACAGCCGCCAGCTGCATGCCGGGTTCATTTGCGGCGTCCGCCGGGGCATTGCCCGGAGCCGTTTTTTTGACGGGAAGGGTGGTGGTGCCGGTGATGGCCAGTTCCAGGTCGGAATCCGGCAGTCCGCCGCAGCGGATGGCGGCATCATAGCTCTTGCGCGCCTGCGCCGTGCGGCCCAGGCGGGAATAAGTCCAGGCCAGGTTGAAATGGGCGTCCGATGATTCCGGCTGGATTTTCAGGGCGTTTTCAAAATGCCCCACCGCTTTTTCATAATTGCCGGCGCTGGTTTCCAGGTTGCCCAGGTAAAGCAGGGCCGGAGCGTTGGCCGGGTCCAGCCGGACGGTTTCCGTCAGGGAGGCGATGGCATGCTGGTCCTGCCCGGAGCGGTACTGGGCCACGCCCATCATGAACCACGCGGGAGAAGAGGATGCGTCCAGCTCCGTGGCCTTTTTCAGGTATTCTATGGCTTCCTCCGCCTTGTTGCGCTGAAGCAGGATGGTGCCCAGGTTGACCAGGGCCGGAACGTGGGCCGGCTGGAAGTCCAGCAGGGTGCGGTAAAGCTGTTCTGCGGCGGCATAGCGCTTTTTGGCGAAGGCCTCCGCGGCGCCCTGTCCCAGGGCTTCCGCTTCCAGCTTCCTGCGCACGGTGGTTTCCATGCTCCGGTTCAGCGTTTTTTCCTGGTCCGGCGTGATGGCTCCGGAGGAGATGGCGGCCAGGCGCGCCTGTTCCGCAAACCGGGTTTTCAGCTCATCCATCTGCCGGGTAAGTTCCTCCACCTGGAGGTTTTTCTGTTCCAGGGCCTTCTGGGTGCGGGCCAGGGCTTCCGTCTGGGCCTTGTCATTCTTGGCGGACTTGGCCGCTTTGTTCCTGGTCTGGGTGCGCGCCTGTTCCAGGTCCTTTGCCAGCTGGGCGGCCTTGTCCCGTTCTGCGGACAGGGCCAGCGCCAGCTTGCTGATTTTTTCCTTCTGCTGGTCCGTCAGGGGAATGTTGATCTTGTTGTCGCTGGCGATGGCGTTGACAATCTGCTGTTCCGCCGGAGTAAGCTTGATGGCTTCTTCATTATCCATCAGGGAGGCGATTTCCGCCGTTTCCGGGTTCTGCTGGTGCAGGCGCTTGTACGTGCTGATGAGGAGGGAACGGCTCTGGTCCTGCACGGAAAGAATGCGGAGCTGCTTGGCTATGGTGGAGCGCAGCAGCTGGTTTTCCTCCAGCAACAGGGGGCTTTTGCCCGGATTGGCTTCCAGCTTGGAGAGCTCTACGTCCGCATTGATCAGCTTGGTATTCAGCTCCGTAATGCGCTTGCGGTAACCAATGTTTTCATCCCGGATGGCAATGAGCTTCTGCTTCAGGTCCGCGGACTCGCCGCGCGCCTCCTCCAGGGCTTTCAGGTTGGCCTTACGCTGTTCCTCCGAGTCCGACTTGGCCGTCTCCAGGGCGCTTATTTTATTCTGGGCGTCCTTGAGCAGGGCCGCCAGCGTCAGGTTGCGGTCCAGCAGGTTCCTGGTCTTATCCGGACTGTTGAGTTCCACCAGGGCGGCGAGCTGGTCGCGTTCCTTCTTGAGGGCGTTCCTGTCATCCGTGACCTGGGCCAGCTTGTCCTGATTCTCCTTGAGCTGAAGCTGCAAAGAGGCTATCTGCTCCAGGTACTGGGTTTTTTCCCGGCTCAGGGTGGCGACAGTCAGTTCCAGTTCATCCACCCGCTTGGTGAGGGTCTTGAGAAGCTTGTTGCTGGTATTCCTCTCATCGTCCATCTGCTTTCTGACCTTGAGCAGTTCATCCCGGTAGACGGACTCCCCGGCGGACGCTACGGCCAGTTTTGCCAGAATTTCTTCCTGTTCCTTCCGGGTGCGCTTGAGCGCCAGGATCAGGGCCTTGTTCTCCATGGTGGTTTTGTCCAGCAGCCTGCGGATGCGCTCGTAATTGCTTTCCACCACTTCCGGGGCCGCGCCGGGGGCAACGGAGGAGGACGGAATGGTGTTGACCAGGGGCTCGCCGGGACGGTGGGGGAATTCCACTCCCTTGTAGCCGGGGGGAAGGGCGATGTTGGGCTTGGGCCGGGGGCGCGGCGCGTTGGCCGGGCGTTCCAGTTCCAGACCGGGGCCGGCGGGCGCGGCGGCGGCCTGCTGCTGGGCCAGTTTCTGCCACTTGTCCAGATTCTCCCTGTTGAGCTGGCGGCGCGTCTGGAGCATGTTGGGCTTCCATTGGGGATACTCCTTCACCAGGCGCCCGAACTTGTCTTCCGCCTGGTGCGTAAGGCGGATGGCCCCTATATAGTCCCGTTTTTCCACCAGGTCCGCGGCCCTGGTCACCAGCTTTAACGCTTCCAGGTACATGTCCGCAGGGTCCTGCCTGGCCCCGGCGGAGACGGGCATGGGGCCCGGCACATAAGTGCCCTGGGCCAGAAGGGGCAGGGCGCCGCAGGTCAGGGACAAAGCAAGGGTAATGCCAAGAGGGAGAGGAGTCATCATGGGGAGAAGCTTTGTTTACATACTGTAAACCATCCTGAATCGCAAGGATAAACCGTGTCTTGTGCTTGTGTTCGCGGGGGTAGGTGCTAGACTCTCGCCAATCCTTGATTTTCCTGATGAATATCTCCGTTTTAGACCGTTTTTTGAAGTATGTTTCCGTGGATTCCCAGTCTGATGCGGATTCCTCCGCCATTCCTTCCACGCCCGGCCAGACGGCTCTGGCCCGGATGCTGGCCGCGGAGCTGGAGGAACTGGGGGCGCACGCGGAACTGGATGAGGCTTCCGGCATCGTGTACGCCTCCATCCCGTCCAATGTGGACAGGCAGGTTCCCGTCATCGGCTGGGTGGCCCATGTGGACACGGCCCCGGGCGTCTCCGGCAGCGGAGTGAAGCCCCGCATCGTGCGCTCCTACGACGGCGGAGACATCATTCTGGACCGGGAACAGGGAATTGTGCTTTCCCCGTCCGTTTTTCCGGAATTGGGCAGATATGCGGGCCAGGACCTGGTGGTGACGGACGGGACCACCCTGCTGGGTGCGGATGATAAGGCGGGAGTGGCGGAAATCATGGATATGGCCGCCTCCTTCCTGCTGCATCCGGAACGCCCTCACGGCGAAATACGGATTGCCTTCACGCCGGATGAGGAAATAGGCCGCGGAGCGGACTCCTTTGACGTGGCGCGCTTCGGCGCAGACTTTGCCTACACCGTGGACGGGGGAGCGGTGGGGGAAATTGAATACGAGAATTTCAACGCGGCCTCCGCCGTGGTGACGGTGCGGGGCACCAGCATCCACCCGGGCAGCGCCAAGGGACGGATGCTGAACGCGTGCCTGGTACTCATGGAATTCCAGGGGATGCTCCCCGTGTTCCAGAACCCGGCCTTTACGGAGGGCTATGAAGGCTTTTACCATCTGGACTCCCTCCGCGGGGATGTGGAGCAGGCGGCCGGAGAATACCTGATCCGGGACCACGGCAAGGAGGAATTTGAACGCAAGAAGGAATTCATGCGGGAGTGCGCGGCCCTGCTGAACCGGAAATACGGGGAGGGAACGGTGCGGGTGGAGGTGAAGGACTCCTATTACAACATGAAGGAAAAGATTCTCCCCCACATGCACTTGGTGGAACACGCCCGCAGGGCCATGAAGGCCGTAGGCGTGCAGCCGGAAATCATTCCGGTGCGCGGCGGCACGGATGGAGCCCGGCTCTCCTTCATGGGGCTGCCGTGCCCCAACCTGTGCGCCGGAGGCCATAACTTCCACGGAAGGTATGAATACGTTCCGGTCCAGTCCCTGGAGAAAATTTCCGCCATCCTCCAGGAAATCGTTTCCGGATACGCAAGGTACGGGCTGGAGCCCCCGGCGGCAACGGGGAGCTTTTCCCGCAGAAACCCGGTTTCCCGCGCCTGATGGAAGAATCCCGTAAAACGGCGTTTTTTCCGTTCGTTGCCGGGAATGAGCCGTAAAACCCGGAAGCCCCCTGAAAGGGGAAAGTGCTTGCTTTTTTCCCTCCCGTCATGATCATGGCGGTCCACCGTTTTTTATAACCCCTGCATACACACATTTTGATATGAGCGTGATTCCCAATGTCCTGGCTGAAAGGTACGCATCCTCCGCCATGAAATCCATCTGGTCCGCAGAGGGCCGCATCATTCTGGAACGCGAATTCTGGATTGCCGTGATGAAGGCCCAGAAGGATTTGGGGCTGGATATTCCGGACGGCGTGATTGAGGCCTATGAACGGGTAAAGGACCAGGTGAACCTGCCCGCCATTGACGCCCGCGAACGCGTCACGCGCCATGACGTGAAGGCGCGCATTGAAGAATTCTGCGATCTGGCCGGGTGCGAGCACATCCACAAGGGCATGACCTCCCGCGACCTGACGGAAAACGTGGAACAGCTCCAGATCTGGAAATCCATGCAGATCATCCGTGACAAAGCCGTGGCCGTGCTGAACCGCATGAGCGACCTGTCCGGACAGTGGAAGCACGTAACCATTGCCGGGCGCACGCATAACGTGGCCGCGCAGACCACCACCATGGGCAAGCGCGTCGCCATGTTCGGTGAAGACATCGTGCACGGCCTGGGGACCTGGATTTCCCTGATGGACCGTTACAGCGTCCGCGGGCTTAAAGGAGCCGTAGGCACCCAGCTTGACCAGCTCTCCCTCTTCGGGAAGGACGCCGCCCGCGTCCTGGAACTGGAGGACCGCGTGTGCGCCCACCTGGGCATCCCCGCCAAGTGGATGAACGTGGGGCAGGTATATCCCCGTTCCCTGGACTTCTCCGTGGTTTCCGGCCTGGTGGAACTGACCTCCGGCTGCTCCTCCTTTGCCAAGACCCTGCGCCTGATGGCCGGCCATGAACTGGCTACGGAAGGCTTTGCCAAGGGGCAGACCGGTTCCAGCGCCATGCCGCACAAGATGAACGCCCGCTCCTGCGAACGCGTCAACGGCTTCCACGTCATCCTGAAGGGCTACCTGATGATGGTTTCCGGACTGGCCGGGGAGCAGTGGAATGAGGGGGACGTATCCTGCTCCGTGGTGCGCCGCGTGGTGATGCCTGACTCCTTCTATGCCGCGGACGGCCTGTTTGAAACCTTCCTCACCGTCCTGAACCAGATGGGCGTGTATGAAGCCGTGGTGGCCGCGGAACTGCGCCGTTACCTGCCTTTCCTGATGACCACCACCATCCTGATGGAAGCCGTCAAGCGCGGCATTGGCCGTGAAACCGCCCATGAGGTCATCAAGGAGCACGCCGTAGCCGTCTCCAACGACCTGCGGGCCGGAAAGATCATGGAAAACAACCTGCTGGACCGCCTGGCGGAAGACGGCCGCCTGGGCATTGACAGGGCGGCTCTCCAGGACATCTTTGACTCCAACTCCTCCGCCACGGGCATGGCTGACGCCCAGGTGGAGGCGTTCCAGGCCATGGTGCAGGAGCTGACGGGCAGGTTCCCGGACGGCGCATGCTACATGCCCGGAGACATCCTGTAAACAAACGCCGGAAGAAGGCGCGCGTCACGCACGCATTGCATTTTCAGACGCCGTCCATCCGGGCGGCGTCTGTTTTCATGCCGGATGCGTACATGTTTTTTCAATTTCTTTGCGTCAGGAGAGCTTGACGAATCAGAAGGTTGCCAGTAAGCTTGAATCCAGTAAACGGGCGCGTACGTTGCATGCGCCTTTGCAAGCAACCCTCCTGTTAAACAATTTTCAATATGGAAAACCAGCAGCTCAGCCTTTTGGACCGTGTGTACACCGTTCTCAGAAAGAGAGGGGAAGAAACGGAATGGATCACTTCCGCGGACAACCTCAATCTCAGAACAGGCATCGCGTTCGTCCCCTGTGATACGTTCACGCCCGTGAGCCTCCTGTACACGATGATTGATCATCCGGAGACGCTGGTCATTGACGTGCTTTTCGCCGCCAAGGTGCCTGAACACCGCCGTGTGGAAGTCAGCATCATCCTCAGTGAACTGAATGCCGACCAGACGGCAGGCGCCTTCCAGCTGGACCCCAACAGCGGTTACGTCTACTACCGCCAGTCCTTCGTCCTGGAAGGCATGGACCTCACGGAAGCCCAGTTTGCCCAGTTGATGAAGAACATTGAAACCGTGGCTGTGGAAACGGCGGAAGCCTACTCCCACATCATGGAGACGGAATATCCCAAATAACGGGCCGCGTTCCCCCCGGAGCTGTTCATGAGCGAGGCCCCTCACAAAAAGGGAACATCCTGGTCCATAGGTATCGGCCTGGGGATCGTCGCTCTTTTGATCGGCACGGCCATTATAACGGACCCGTCTTTCTCCTCCTCGGGAGAAAAGGGCAAGGCATCCTCCTCCGGAACGGTGGAACCCCTGCATTTGCAGGAAAACGCCCTGACCATTTCCGCGCCCGGCGTGGTGAAAGCCTCCCACCTGACCATGCTTTCTCCCGGTGTTTCCGGAAAGGTGGACAAGGTGCATCCCCTCTTTAACGCGGGAGAAATCATCCTGAAGGGAACCCCCTTGCTGGAGCTGGAAAAATTTGAATACCGCGCCCGGCTGGCGAACGCCCAGGCGGAACTGGAACAGGCGCGCCTGGACGTTTCCACGGAACAGGCGGAAGCCCTGAAAGCCATTAAAAAAACGTACAGCTCCGTCTCCAAAAGCGGAAAGGAATCCGAGCTGGTGCTCCGGGTGCCGCAGCGCCGGGCCGTGAATGCGCGGCTGAACGCCGCGGAAGCGTACGTGGCTGAGGCGGAACAGGCCCTCCGGGATACGGTGCTGGAAGCTCCCTATACCTGCCAGGTGGTGGAATGTTCCGTAGGCGCCGGGGCCCGCGTGGTTGCCGGGCAGCCCGTGGGAAAGGTGATCCCCCTCCAGGAGCGGATGATACGCGTTCCCGTGCCGCTGGAAGAATTTTCCGCGCTGCCCAGGGATGAGCAGGGCAAGGTGAATACGGCCCTGACCGCCTCCTGTGTGCTGAACAACGGAAAACGGCTGCAATGGCTGGGCCATGTGACGGCGGTGGATTCCGCGCTGGATGCCGAGCGCAACTCCGCCGTGCTGATTGCCTCACTGGAGCCTAACGCCTCCCACGTTTCCGAATGGCAGGTGGCTCCCGTGAACATGGCCCTTCAGGTGAACATCAATGTGCAGGTTCCCTCTTCCGTATGGATTCCCTCCCATGCCGTCAGGGATGGAAGCTCCATCCAGGTGAAAACCCCGGAAGGCATGCAGGAGCGCAAGGTGCACGTGGTGGCGCTGAAAGACGGCAAATCCCTGGTGACCATTCCGGAATTCCAGGAAGGGGACGCCCTGGTTCTTTAAAACCTGCCGGGAGGCCTCCTTCCGCCTTCTCCGGGAAAGCCATTCTTTCCAAAGAGGTTCCGGCAACCGGGACCGGAACCGTAAAAAACCATGCCGTCCGCAAGGGAAGGCATGGTTTTCCATACAAGGCGGTTCCTTGTTGTCAGCGCCCGTCCGTTCTCATGTCAAACACCAGCACCTCGAAGGGCTGAAGTTCCACGCTTACGGGCTTGCCCTGTTCCAGTTTCAGCGTCTTGACGCGCTGGTCCGGATAAGAGGCCTTCATGGAGAAAACCGCAGGCTGCCCTTGAACGGGCTCAAAGACGGTCTTTGCATCCAGGTCAATCGACCGCGGCTTGTCGTCCGGATTGCGGAGGGCCAGCGTGCAGCCCCGCGGGCTCCAGGCCGCATAACCGTAAGGTTCCAGATGGTCCGGGTTGCCGCCCACCCAGTGCGCGTCCGCCAGAATATCCTGGAAGCGCCGCGCCCAGCGCGCTCCGGCAGCTATGTCATCCCATGCCTTTTTGTCCATCATGGAGGGGGTAAGGTAAAGCTCCTGAAGATTGGCTCCGGAACCAAAATAGATGCGGGCGTCATTTTTCAGGTCCTTGTTATCCTGTTTTCCGTCCTGTCCCTTGCTGACGCGTGCCGCCTGGAATTTGGTGCCCAGCACCATGCCATGGTGCATGATGGAATTCAGCGGATAAAGGGGCCCCGGTTTGACAATGACGTTATAGCAGGCGCCGTCGCGGAATGTGATCCACTGTTCGCGGTCATTTCCCTTGCCGGTCCAGCCCACGTCCGCCGTACCGCTGCGCCAGGTGGAATCCACATGATTGAGCCAGAAGGGAGAGGGCCAGGTGCCTACCGTCGTGTTAATGAACAGACGGGGATTCTCCTGGCGGAGTTCCCTGGCGATGGAAAGAAGGGCCATGAAATGGGGGCTGATGCCGTCTCCGGCCTTGTCCCATTTGAAATAGGTCACCTTGTCCTTCTTCATCAGGTCGGAACAGCGCTTCTTGAACCACTCGTAATACTTGGGGAAGGAAAGGTCAAACCCTGCGGCGTCCGCGGGAAGAATGCCCTTGTCCTTGGCGTGCTGCACCCGTTTTTCCGGGCCAAAATACCCGCCCAGCGGGGAAATCCAGATGCCGAACCCGGCGGGAATCCTGCCCACCGCCTTCACGACGGGGCCAAATCTATGCGGAAATTTTTTGGTAGAAGGCTGCCAGAGGTCTTCATTGACGTCGTCCCACCCGTCATCCAGCACAAAGCCGTCCAGCTTGACATGGCGGGAACCCAGCTCCTTCCCGTATTCTCCGGCGGTCTTGACGAGCGTTTCCTCCGTAGGGTCCAGGCCGTCGTCATACCAGCCGTTATAATGCAGGAACTGGTGGTACGGCGCGGCGCGCTCCCGTTCCAGATAATAAAGAAAGCCGCGGCGCAGCTGGTTTTCCGGCCATACGCCCAGCACCGTGGTGAAGGTTTGGGCGTTTCCCGGGCCCATGGGCAGGTTGCAGTCAAACCCGACGGTTCCCGTTCCTCCTCCGGCCTGCGCCCTGGCTACGGGAAGTTCAATGCCGGCAAACGTGCCTTCCCGCTCGCTGACCAGGGGGCTGCCCGGTACGGAGCCCTTCACGGCCAGGGAATGGTCCTGCAAATCAATCAGCTGGATTTTCTTCAAATTCACATTCCTGGACGCATCAATCCTGTAGGTCTCCTTCACGTAGGAGGAACCCTTTCTCAATTCCGCCTTCCAATGGACCGTCAGCCCGCTTTTTTTATCCCTGAAGGTGGCGGAAATCACCGCTCCTTCCTGCCGTTCCCCCAGCCGGGAACTTGCGGCGTGTCCCTTCAGGGCGCTGATGGCGGGTGTTCCTTCCATCACAAACCGGGAGGAGGGAAGGTTGTAGCCTTCCTTCTCCGTGGAAAGGCGGAACAACTCCGGAGACTGTTCGCCGGAGGCGGGATTTTCCGCCTTGGCGTCCCGTTCCCGGTTCACGATTCCCAGGGGAACCAGCCTGTTGCCGGAAACCTTCCATGAAGCGCTCAGGACGTTGTTGCTCAAGGTATAGACATCCCCATCCCGATGGGCGGCGGGGGGGCCGGGAGGCGTTCCCGGATAAAATACGGACGCCGCGGCATCCTGAAGGCAAACGCAGGTACAGGCAGCCAGGGCAATCGCCGGAAGGGATGATGAATGCATGATCCGGAAGCGTCCACAATCTGAAAGCATCCGTCAATTCAAAAATACGGAGGAACGGAGAAGACCTGAAGGCATCCCCGTTCCTCGGTGAAATGAACAAAAGGCTCAGTGGGCTTCCAGCCAGTTGCCGCCCGTTCTGGCTTCCACCAGGATGGGAACGCCGTTGGGGAGGGGCAGGGCGCTGATCATGGCTTCCTCAATCTTCGGGATAAGGTCCGTTTCATCCTTGTGCAGGTCCACCAGCAATTCGTCATGAATCTGGAGGATCAGCCGGGATTTGGTTCCCTCCAGCAATTTGTTCACATGGATCATGGCTATCTTGATCATGTCCGCCGCCGTTCCCTGGATGGGGGTGTTGATGGCGGTGCGTTCGGCCGCTGACTTGATAGTCTTGTTGGCGGAATTGATCTCCGGAATCATCCTCCTGCGGCCCAGCAGGGTTTCCGCGTAACCGGTCTTTTCCGCCTTGTGCACCAGGTTTTCCATGAAGGATTTGACCACGGGGAACTGGGTGAAATAATTCTCAATCAGGGTGGCGGCCTCACTGCGGGAGCAGCCCAGCCGCTGGGAAAGGCCAAAGGCGGAAATGCCGTAAATGATGCCGAAGTTCACCGTCTTGGCCGCGCGGCGCATGGTGACCTCCACCTCGTCGCGGGAAATGCCGTACACCCTGGCCGCGGTTTCTGTGTGGATGTCCCTGCCGGCCTGGAACGCCTCGCACATGGCGGGGTCTCCGGAAAGCGCCGCCATGATGCGCAGCTCAATCTGGGAATAGTCCGCGGAAAGCATGGTATACTCATCGGAAGCGGGGACGAAGGCCGTGCGGATCAGGCGCCCCTGTTCCGTCCTCACCGGAATATTCTGAAGGTTGGGGTCCTGGGAGGCCAGCCGCCCGGTGGTGGTCAGCATCTGGTGGAACTGGGTGTGAATGCGGCCGTCCCGCGGGCAGATGTACTTGGGCAGCGCGTCCAGGTACGTGCTTTTCAGCTTCATGTTCTCCCGGTAGGCCAGGATATCCGCCACAATGGGGTGGCTGGGGGCCAGGGCGGAAAGGGTGTCTTCATCCGTCACGAACTGGCCCGTCCGCGTCTTCTTGGGCTTCTTCACCAGCTCCAGCTCCCCGAACAGGAAATCGCCGAGCTGCTTGGGGGAATTCAGGTTCAGGGGGTGGCCCGCGGCTTCTTCAATCCTGTCCCGCAGGCCGTCAATGATGGCGCCCACCTTCACGGAAGCCTTTTCCAGGGACTCCGGAAGCACGCGTATTCCGGTAAACTCCATGTCAGCCAGCACGGGCAGCAGGGGCAGTTCCACCGTGCGGAAGAGTTCCTGCATGCCGCTCTCCTGCACCTGCTTTTTCAGGATGCCGGAAAGCTGGAGGGTAATATCCGCGTCCTCTGCGGAATACTTGCCCATGACCTCCACGGAAATGCCGCTGGTATCCAGTTCCCGCTTTTTGGCTCCCGGCGCGGCGATGTCCTTCAGCTTAATGGTGGAATATTGCAGGAAGCTCTCCGCCAGAAGGTCCAGGTCATGCTTCATGCCGGGAGCGATCAGGGCATGAGCCAGCATCGTATCAAAAAAGGGCCCCTTCACCCGGATGCCGTTGGCCCGCAGGATTTCCAGGTCAAACTTCAGGTAGTGGCCGATCTTTTCCGCGGTTCCTTCCAGGAGCGGCCTCACCGCTTCCATATCCTCCGGCCCGGAAACGGGCAGGTACCATGCCTTGCGCGGTTCCGCGCAGAAGGCGATCCCCCGCAGCTCGTCCGTCAGCGGATTCTGGCCCGTGGCCTCCGCTTTGAAACACCAGGAATCATGCTTTTCCAGTTCGGCCGCCATGGCGGCGCGGGCTTCCGCCGTATCCGCAATAAGGTATTCATGCTTGAAATCATCCGCCGTTTTCAGATGGCGTTCCTCAAACAAATCCATTTGGCCCGCGTCATTCCGTTGCCTGGGCTGCGCGGGAGCGGCAGGCGCTTCCACCACGGGCTCCGGCGTCCCGGCCGGGGCAAACAAATCATCTGCGGGAATGGGGGCTTTTCTGGCCTCCGGCGCTTTCTTGCCGAACAGCTTGGACTGCATGGAACGGAACTCCAGCTCCTGAAGAATGGCCAGCAGTTCCTCCGGGCTCGGTTCCTTCCTGGCCAGGTCAGGCAGGCTTACCGTCAGGGGCACTTCCCGGTCAATGGTGGCCAGTTGTTTGGAAAGTGTGGCCAGCGCGCCGTTCTCCTCCACCATCTGCCTGCGCTTCCCCTTCAGCTTGTCCGTGTTGGCCAGCAGGTTCTCCACGGAGCCGAACTCCCCGATCAGCAGCTTGGCCGTCTTTTCACCCACGCCGGGAATCCCCGGAATATTGTCGGAGCTGTCCCCCATCAGGGCCAGGATGTCAATCACCTGGTCTGCGCGTTCAATGCCCCAGTGCTCCTTGAGCTTTTCCAGGTCAATCACCTCATGGTCGTTGCCCCGCTTGCCGGGACGCCACAGATAGCAGGTGGGGGAAATGAGCTGGCCCAGGTCCTTGTCCTGGGAGACCATGTAGGTCTTGAACTCCTTCGTATCGTCCGCCAGGCGTGCCAGCGTGCCTATCGTATCGTCCGCCTCATACCCTTCATAGCGCAGGATGGGAATATTCATGGCCTCCAGAAGCCGGAAAATCAGCGGCATCTGCGTGCTCAAGTCTTCCGGCATGGACTCCCGGTTGGCCTTGTAGGCCGGAAAAAGCTGATGGCGCTCCGTGGGAGCGGACGTATCAAAGCACGCCGCGATGTGCGTGGGCCGCTCATGTTCCAGAATGCCCAGCAGCGTATTGGCAAAGCCGTACACGGCAGACGTGTTGACTCCCTTGGAATTGCGGATGGGATTGGAGAAAAAGGCAAAATGGGCTCTATACGCCAGAGCCATTCCATCCAGAATAAAAAGGCGCTTGGAAGGGGAATCAGTCATTTCTGCCCCACTCTACCATGCGGTGCAGGGGGACGCTACCGTTAAATGTGCCCCCGGCCGCCACTTTCCGTAAACCTTGGGCAACGGATAAAAACTCCGGTAAGCGGGAAGACGGAGGAAACGGCAGGAGCCGCGCGCAGGCGGGAATGGAGCCGTGCCTGGAGCGTTTCCTCCCGTCAATCATTCTTCTTCCAAGGTTGATTTCCATGTCCGGAACGCTATCATTCCTCCGCTTACATGACTTACACCATCACTCCCTTGATTGGGGAGCAGGCCATCAATGACCGCGTCAAGAAACTGGCCGCTTCCATTGACGCCGACATGGCGGGGCGGAGCTACGTCCTGCTTCTGCTGTTGAAGGGCGCCCTCCCTTTCGCAACCCTGTTGATGGGGCATTTGAAATCCCGTCCCGTGGTAAAAGCCGTGAAGGTCACCAGCTATGCGGGAATGGCGGCCTCCGGCTCCGTTGTCTGGGAAGGTGACTGCGGCTCCTTCCATCCGGAGGAACCCGTTCTGGTGGTGGATGACGTGCTGGACACGGGCGCCACGCTTGCCGAAGTCTGCCGGGAATTGAAAAACAGGGGAGTGAAGCAGGTGCTCACCGCCGTGGCCGTGGACAAGCATTGCTGCCGCAAAGTGCCCTTTGAGGCTGATTACGTCGCTTTTACCCGGGGAAATGACTTCCTGGTGGGGTTCGGAATGGACCTGGATGAACGTTACCGGGAATTGCCTTATATTGGAAAAGTGGACATGGATTGAAATAATCCTGTTTCAAATTGAACAACCTGCTGAATAAAAGTGTCCAAGTACGTTGGAGCGGTAGGATGATCCGCCGTCCCGCGTTCAACCAGGGAAACCGGAAAGGAGAACCAAGACATGAAAATCAACAGGGCAAGACAACAGGAAAGCGTGGCCGTCTTTGGCCATGAAACGTCCCTCATCAGGGATGTTTTGGACAATCTGGAACTGGAACACGCGCTGACGTGGCTGCTGGAGGCCATCAGCGGCCACCAGTCCGGAGAAACGGATGGAGAACCGTGGCATCTGTACCAGACCACGTTGTTCGCCATGTATGTGGATTATGACAACGGCATGGTGCGCGTATCCGCCGCTCTGGCGTGCCATGATGCGGACCTGGAAATGTCCCTGAAGGACTTTGTGGAAATATTAAGCCGGGAAGCCGCCAAGGAGGCGGACCCGCTCCATTACACCCCGGGCACCCCCAGGAACCGCATCCACCGCTACCGCAACCCTTATTTCAAGCGCAGGCAGGAAGAACGGGAACCCGACATCGGTTTTTATTCCTGAACGCGGGTCCCTGCTGAACGGGGCATCCTTTCCAATGGCCGGTTTCCGTCGGGAATCCGGCCGTTTTTTATGGACCGGGAAATACGCTCTTTTGCAAAGGCCCGGAAACCGGGTTATCCATGCGGGGCACAGGGAGAAAGAGTGACAGAACTTCCCCGGCAAGGTATGAAGAAGGGGCCATGAATACGTGCACGCCTTCAAAGTCCCTTACCGGACACGGACACAGGATCAGCCTGCGGGCGGCAACGGAACGGGACGCGGAGGCGTTCCTGTCCATTTACGCGCCCTATGTAGCGAAGACGGCGGTTACGTTTGAATATGAAATTCCTGCCACGGAAGAGTTTGCCGCCCGGATCAGGCGCGTACAGGAAAAATATCCCTGGCTGGTCGCGGAAGCGGACGGAAAAATTCTGGGATATGCCTATGCGGCTCCTTTCCATGAACGGGCGGCTTATGAGCGGGCCGTGGAGCTTTCCGTCTATGTGGCTCCGGACAAAAAAAGATTGGGCATCGGCGCCAGGCTGTATGAAGCCCTGGAACTCATTCTGAAGGAGCAGGGAATACTGAACCTGTATGCATGCATTGCCTGCCCGGAGAAAGAGGATGAGTACCTTGCCGCGGACAGCGTAAGGTTTCATGAAAAGCTGGGATTTCAGATGGTGGGAAAATTCCACCGGTGCGGGTATAAATTCCACCGCTGGTACCACATGGTCTGGATGGAAAAACATATCGGCCTTCATGGGGAGAACCCGCCCGGAGTCAAAAGCTTTGGAGAAATTGGGCCCGTGATCGGCGGGATACTGGAAGGAAACTGACAGGCTTGTTTCCCCTCTCCTGGGATAAAAAAACGGACTGGTAATAAAAATAGTGCTTTTGCGGCACGGTTCATCCAGAATGGCGCCGCCATGACCGCTCTTTCCGCCACCCCTGTCTTTCAGGGCCGTTTGCCCTGGGTGGAAATTGCGCGCCTGCTGGCCACGCTGGTGGTCATCATGCAGCATGTTCCTTCCACGGGATTCCCTCCCAACCAGTGGCTGATCGGGCCTGCGCTGGCGACGTTTTTCCTGCTGGCGGGGTATTTTTCCGCTCCCCGCCTGCTGGGGGCGGGCGCGGGCAAATGGACCGCCGGGCGGCTGATGTCCCTGCTGCGGCCATACCTGTTCTGGTGCGCGGCCTATTGGCTGCTGGCGGGGATGCCCGTTTCTTCCGGCGCTCTGGCTTCCGTGTTCGGCCTGGGCGCGTGCCCCATGCTGACTCCCATGTGGTTTCTGCGTGACCTGATGGCGTTTACGCTGGCAGCGTTTCTTCTTTCCAGAGTCCGCTGGGCGCTTTACACGCTGGGCCTGCTGTGCCTTTTCCTGAACCGGTGGGATGATTCCCTGGCATGGCCCAGCCCCTACATGTTCGGGGATTTTGTGCTCGGCCTCATGCTGGCGTCTTCCGTGCCGGACAGCCTGAACCGCTGGGAAAAACTTCCCCTGGCCGTCCACGGCTCCATTCTGCTGGCCTGTGCGGCGCTGGTCTGGGCAAGCTGTACGAATACTTTCCTGATTCCGGACGCCGCTTTTTCCGGGCTGGCCGTGCTTGCCTTCCTGAGTTTCGGGATTGTGCTGAAAGCCGTCAGTTCCGGCGCGGCCCGGCGCATGGCGGAATGGGCCTCCGGCAGCTTCTTCGTATATTGTTCCCACATTTTTGTGCTGATTGCCCTGATAGGTGTGGAAATGTGTTTTCCATCCCCATGGCCAGCCTGGGTGTGGTGGTGTTTGGCTCCCGTGGTTTACATGCTGGCGCGGGGCGTTTATTTGTTGATTAAACGGTATTTCCCGCGCGCCCTCGTCCTGATGACCGGGGGAAAATGACCTCCGGAGCCGCGGGGGGGAAGGAGGCTGGGATGGAAAACCACCCCCGCCTCATGGGTCAGGGAGCCGCTACGCGGAAGTCCTGCGCCGGAATGGCCTGCTTCCTGCCACCTTCCTTCTGCCAGAAAATGGAGGGAAGCCCGGAAAAGCCTTCCGTCTCCACCAGGAGGGGATGCCAGCCCTTCTCCAGAGGGATGGGTTTCAGGCCCGTCTGGGCAGTTGCGCCTTCCGTGGTATTTTCCCCCATGGAGGAGGATACTTCCGTGCCGGGCTTGTAACCGTATTCCGCATCCAGCAGATGGGCATCATGCAGCCTGACGAATGCCCTGGCCCCCTTTTTCGCCGGAGTTTTCATGAAAAAGACGTATTTTCCCGTTTCCGGAACGTTCAGATAAAGCACTCTTTTCATGCTGCCGTCCTTACGGCTGGCACTCCGGGCGGAATCTGCGGCCAGGGGAAGCAGTTTTCCGGGCATTTCCTCTTTCCGGAGGGCCGGAACGGGTTCTGCATCATAGGGCCTCTGGGCAAAGGTGCCGCGCTCCGGATGGGTATAATCGTAAATGCGCCTCATTCTCAGCACCTTGTCGTGCATGATGGGCTGCATCTTTTTCCCCTCCGGCGTGTCCTTCATGTCATGGCGTTCCGCCGGGTCCTTCGCGGTATCGTAAATTTCAAACGGGTCCGCATGGGACTGGATGTTGGTGCGCACACCCTTGTATTTGCCGATGTAGACCATCTGCTGGTCGCCCCGGACGGCGTTTCTTCTGGACGGGAGAAAATCCTGGTAGCCGGGCGTCGTTGTCTTGCTCCGGGACATCTTGGCGCTGTATTCCATGTACAGGCGGCTGTCCGGCTGGGTTCCCTTGTTCAGCAGGGTGGGGAGCAGGGAAACGCCGTCGCTCCGGAAAGGAACCCTGACGCCGCCGATGGCGGCCAGCGTCGCCATCCAGTCGTGGAACTGGGAAGGATGGTCGCTTGCGGACCCGGCCGGAACATGGCCGGGCCAGCGGACGATGGTCGGCACGCGGAGGCCGCCTTCCCACGCGTCCTGCTTGATGCCGTCAAAAGGGCCGTAATTGCGGAAAAACTGCGGATTCTGGCCGCCTTCGTCATGGGGCCCGTTGTCCGACGTCATGATGATGACGGTGTTCTTGTCAATGTTCAGGTCCTTCAGGGTTTGGATAAGGTCTTCAAAGGAATCGCTCAGCCGCGCGATCATGGTGGCGTACCTCTTCTGCGCCATGGGCCACTTCTTGTCCGCATAGCGCGGGTAGATGTAGGAGTTGATCTTGCCCTCCGCGGTATTCACCAGCTTGTGGGGCTCTCCCAGCCATTGCACGCCGCCCTTCACGCCGCGGCCTTCCGGGTAGGGTCCGGTGGGTATTTGAAGCTGGGAGTGGGGGGCAATGTGGGTCAGCGCCAGGAAAAAGGGCTGGCGGGGATTCTGCCGGTTCGTGTCCACAATCCATTTTTTGGCGCGGGCCGTCAGCAGGTCCACGGAATACGCCTTGTCGCAATCCGCCGTGATGCACTTGTCCCCGTCCCATATTCCGCTTCTTTTGGTCGGGGCAATGGGGTTGGGGTCTTCCTTGGGATAATGGTGGTGGCCGCTGACGTGGTCCAGGTAGCCGAAGTAGTAATCAAAACCGCGTTTGGTGGGGTAGGCCGTGGAATCCTGCGGGGTGCCCGCATGCTCCCGGCCGCCGCCTATCCCCCACTTGCCGATGAGGGCCGTCCTGTACCCGGCGGACTGCATAACGGTGCCGAGGGTGGGGGCATCTTCAATGGGCAGGTCAAAGGACCTGTCCCGGATCACCTTGGCATGGCCCTGGTGCACGCCCGTGAAGAGGGAGCTGCGGGCCGGGGCGCAGAGCGGGGCGGAGGAGTAATGGCGCGTCAGCGTCATCCCTTCCCGTGCCAGTGTCCGGAGGCCCGGGTTATCCATGGCGGGAAGCCCCTCTTTCATGCGCTGGTCCTGGTAGGAGGGCAGGTCCCCCCAGCCCATGTCATCCATCAGGATGAGAATGACGTTGGGACGCTGGGCGGCCGTGGCGAAGGGGACCGCCAGCAGGAGGCCCAGCAGGGAGAATAAATGTTTACCTCTCATGGCAGCAGAAAGACGGAATCCTACTTTTCTCCCCCGGCCTTGGCATAATAGCTCGGATCGGCAATCCAGCGGTCTCCCGATTTTTTCACCGGAATGAAGCTGACGCCCCATGACTGGAAGTCCCCCGTGTACGGCTGTTCAATCAGGATTTTGTTTTCCCCAGCCTTGACCTGGAAGGGAACCGGAGGACGCGCCCACCAGAACTCTTCATTGTCAAAGGATATTTCATTGGCGGGAGAATTCCAGGTGTGCTTCTCATAACGCCGCTGGCCTGCCAGCTTGTAGGTCTGGGGATTCTTCACTTCCTTGCCGTTCACCCATATCCTGGTGCCGCACTGGGACCATTCCCCGGCAGCCGGGACCCCGGAACAGCGCCTCGTGGAGCGGGCCGGAGCGTCAAAACCCACCATGGCGTACATGGTGCCCGCCCTGGGCGCGTAAAAAGTCGTCTCCGCCCAGGCGGTGTTCCCCGGCTTTGTTTTGGAGAACAGGCCTTCCGCTCCAGCACGGGTGCGGAAGTACAGATTGCCGCCGCGCGCCCGGACCGGCTCCATCCCCACGGGGGATTTCCCCGCCAGCAGGCCGTTCCTCACTTCTTCCTGCCTGTCCTTCGGAACGGGGCCGAACACGGTCCATTCCACAAAGGAATCCCGCCAGTAGGGGAAAGGCTTGTTTCCGGCCAGGGCTTCCATGCGTTTTTCAAACAGGGCGAAGGCCTGGTAGGCCTCCGTATCCTTCTCCGGCAGTTTGCCGGCAAAGCGGGAGCCGTCCTCCGGAATGCCCTTCCAGCTGCGTTCCGCCATGGCGAACATGGCGGGCCACTGGGGGCTCTGGATGGGAATATTCTTCTTGTCCTCCACCCGGGTATCCGGCCACAGGCACTGGATGACGCCCAGGGAGTGGTCGTCGCTCTTCGCCGTCCCGCAGGGCTGGCGGAAGAAATTCCTGCGCACCAGGATGCCGGGGTCAAAGGAATTGATGTAGCCTGCCGTGGAATCAAAATAGGGATTCTTCTGCTTGGCGGGGTCCGGCAATCCTACGGAATTTTCGTCATTCCACAACTGGGCGTAGCTGTCTCCGGAAACGGGCAGGTCGTTGTTGCCCGCCCACTGGATGGGCTGGCGGCCCAAAGATTTAACCTTGGCCGCCATCCGGTCCGCAAACTGCTTCCCGTTGGGAATGTGGATTTCATCCGCGCCGATGTGCAGGTAGGGAGACATCTCCACCGGGATTTCCTTGCAGAATTCTTCCAGCAGTTCCTCCAGTATCTTGATTCCCCTGGGATCGTGCATCGGAAAGCCGAAGCAGTTCTTGAAGTACGTGCTGTGCCCCGGCATGTCTATTTCCGGGATGATCTGGATGTGGCGCTTCCTGGCGTAGCGGAACAGGTCCCGGATCTGGTCGTAAGTGTAGGTGTCGTTGACGTCCCGTCCCTTGATCCTCTTGGAGGGATCATTCAGCACAGGGTACTTTTTGCACTGGATGCGCCATGCGGGGTAGTCCGTCAGGTGCCAGTGGAAGGCGTTCATCTTCAACCGGGCCATTTCATCAATATCCGCCTTGAGCGTCTCAATGGGACGGAAATTGCGGCCTACGTCATGCATGAAGCAGCGGATGGCGAACGCCGGGCTGTCCTTGATGTCGCAGCACGGATAATCCCCCCCGGCTCCCAACTGGTCCAGCGTCCTGCGGGCATAGAAAACTCCTGCGTCCGTGGCGGCCTTGATCATGATTCCGTTGGGACGGACCTGGAGCTCGTAGCCTTCCTTGCCAAGCGTCTTGGCCAGGGCCGCATTCTTTTTCACGGAAACAGGAGCCTTTTTAGGGCATTTCCCCGTTTTCCAGTCCACCTGGGACGGGAAGGGGATGAGGGGCACAGGCGCGGCTTTTTCCTGCTGCAGGGGGTGCGGGGAAGTCCAGTCACCGTAGGAAGAGGGGGAACAGAGCATTAAGCCTGATGCCAGCAAAAGGAGGGAAGGGGCTAATCGCATAACATTACTACACTTAAACGAGGAACTGTCTTTCATCAAACTCAAAATGGAGAGAAATTCCGGACTTGGGGATGTTCCGGTTCCTGCCGCATTATCTCCTCTTTCTTCTCAGGCACAGGCTTCCCAGCCCAAGCAATGCGGCAGCGGCCGAGGAAGGCTCCGGAACCGTGAGGCCCTCCATGCGGAAATTTTTTACGGTAAGCACCTGATAAGCGTAGGAGCTGTTAAGAACATCGGTATTCATCACCAGATAAAAGGTGGCTCCCTGGTCAAACAGGGCGCCGTACTCCTCTTTGGAAATCGTCCAGCTATAGGATTTGTTGCTGACGCTGCCTGCCAGTCCGGAAATTGTGGAACCAGCCTGGAGAAAGGAATCTCCCTCTCCTCCCAGGCTGTACCACAAGCTGAAATTCTGGGGTTGCCCCGTTCTGCTGGTATTGGAAAGACCTCCCGTGTCAAAGGATATTCTCAAGGATTCATAATCGGCCAGGGTATTCACGGACAATTCATTGAATTTAACGGCAGTAAATCCTCCCCCTGCGCCGCTGGCGGAAATCAGATTGGTAGCGCCATCCGCCGTCACGGAGGCAAGCGTACCGGTATCGTTATTCTTGTTGCCGGAATACCATCCCGCATCCAGGGAGCCAAGGACGGACTGCACGGCGTTTGCGGAAGGCCCTCCATTCGCGATCAGAGCGCCTCCGGAGGAATAATCAATGCGGGAGATGGAGGTCTCCCCCATCTTCAGCTCCGGAATGATTCCGTCCAGGGAACTCCAGATTTCCGCTCCATGCGCTGACAGGGCTGCCGCTGTGAATAATGCCGGAAAGAGAATCGTTTTCATCTGTATATCACTTGCTGTTGGAAAGCAAAAAGCCCGCGCCGCCCGGCGCGAATTTCGCTTTATTCACGAAAACGCTATAGAATTTATAATCCGCTAGAGAAACATCAACAAGATAAATCAACTTAATTAACTTACAGAAATATAACAGCGAAAATATCCAACATTATTTTTTCTATGGCTTTCATATTTCGGAAAGCCGCGGGAAATGGCGGAAAGATACTGACCATAAATCAGGAAAGAGAAAAATCCGTTTGACAGCGGATTATAAATCCTGAAACACAATTTTAATCTCCGTTAACGCAATAAAAATCAGGAGATTAATAAAAGAAAAACTGTCCGTCGAAAAAATTATCCTATCCGTATGCGGATGGAATGGACGGCCTCCCTGCCGAATTGCTCCTTCAGTTTCCCCAGCAGGGCGCCCTGCCACTGCTGGAGGTGGTAGCGCATGGCGGGCTGGAGCACCTGCACGGTGGCCACCCCCTTGACGATGGACAGCAAATTGGCCTGCTGGCCCAGGAAGGGGCCCGCGGCGGCCATCCAGCCTTTCCGGAGAAGTTCCGGATCCATCCCCTCTTCATCCAGGGGCAGTTTGGAGAGAATATCCCCCAGCAGGGATTCCGCCGTATGGATATTACGCGTTTCACTGGTTCCGGGGGAAACCTGGAACCAGTCAGCCAGCGCCTGCCGCACCTCCCGTTCGTCACGGGAAAGGTATTCATACCGGGCAGGGGAGGCGTAGGGATCCGGACGGTCCCGGTCAGGGACGTATGGAGACTGCGGAAAAGGCATGAATATCAACTAAAAGCCCGGAGCGTTGAATGTCAACAGCCCCGGGCGGTTTGAAAAATAGTATGGAACTATATTATTCGCCGTCGTCACCGATGGCTTCCACGGGGCAGCCTTCCATGGCTTCCACGCAGGCAGTCAGTTCTTCGTCGTTGTCAGGCTGCTTCTTGACGTAGGATACGCCTTCGTCATCATCCCGGCCAAAGTTTTCCGGAGCCGTTTCACGGCAAAGGTCGCAGTCAATGCAGGAGCTGTCCACGTAAAACTTGCCGGGGACGTTAAGAGGTGTTTTTTCGTCGATATCTGCCATATGTGTGATGGGTTGTATGAACTGCTCCCACTATTTCCGCATTTGGCTGAATTTTGCAATCTTTTTTGTTGCAGGAATGAGTCAGCATAAGGAAGAATGCCGGCGTGCCTTTTCCGGAAAAGAAGGCTTTTCACCATGAATACCGCTTCCCCCTCCTCCCCCCGCCCGCTGCCCGTCTGGGCAGGGCTGCTGCTGGCGGCCCTTTCCGGCGTATTGACGGCCTGTTCCTTTATCCCCGTGGACTGGAGCGGCTGCGTATGGATAGGCTTTCTCCCTCTGCTGACGGCGCTGTGGTACGGCCCCCGCCGGAAGGGGAGGAAAGGAGCCGCGGCGTATGCCCTGTACGGCTGGCTCTTCGGCGTGGTGTACTACGGCATTTCCTTCTGGTGGGTGAATGAGGTCAGCACGCTGGGCTATATTCCGCTGATGATTTTTTACGGGGGCCTGTTTCCCGGCGTCTGGGCGCTGGTCATGGGCGTGTTTTTCCGTCCGGACGCGCAGCCCCTGCCGGATGCGCGGCAGGCGGGGACGGACCGCAGGACCGCCTGGAAAGCCTGGGCCATGGCGGACATGCCGCCCAGCGCCGCCGCCGCGCTGGGGGGAGCGGCCCTGTGGGTGTGCCTGGAGTGGGTGCGGGGCTGGCTGATACCGGGCTTTGGCTGGAACAACCTGGGCGTGGCCCTGTACGGCAATCCCCTGGCCCAGTGGGCGGAATACGCCGGGGTGACGGCCCTGGCCTTTATTCCGGTAGTCTTTTCCATCTGGCTCTGGCGCGTCTGCCGCCGGGCCGGAACCATGGTGGTGCATGAAGGCAGGCGCACCGTGCCCTGGGACTTCTTTTCCCTGGTGTCCGTCCTGCTGGTCATGTTTGTGGTGGGCGTGGTTTGGACGGCGCGCTACTCCCCCCAGTCTGACGCAGCTACCGGGAACGGCAAATGGACCGTTCCCGTCATGACCGTGCAGTTGAACCTGAGCCAGAAGGAAAAATGGGACGCCGCCAACAGGGGAGCCGTTTACAAGGCTTTGCTGGATACGACGGAGCAGGGGCTGCTGGACCTTCAGGCCCGCACCCTGGAGGAGGCCGCCAAAAACGGGACGGAGGCCTCCCTGGACCTGCCGTCCTGGGTGATCTGGCCGGAGAGCTCCTTTCCCATCTCCACATTTTACCTTGATTCCACGGGGGAACGCTTTCCGGGTCAGGACAACGTCAACTTCCTGAGCGCGGAGGAGGACTATGTCCAGGCCATCCGGAACAATCTGTGCAACTTCATCCTGCTTACGGGAACGGATGACATTTACCTTTCCGATGAAGGCCGCGTGGCGCGGGCCTACAACTGCCTCACCGTGTTTGAGGGGGACTACTCCACGGCCAGGCCGCATGCCAAGGCCATGCTGGTTCCCTTTGGCGAATACATTCCCATGCGTGAGACCTTCCCGTTCCTGGAAAAGGCTTTTGAAGCCTCTGCCGGAACAGCCATGGGATTGAATTACACGCCGGGAACCTCCACTGAGCCCGTTCCCGTTCCCATCCGTCCGGGAAGCTCCGCCACGGTGGGCGTCATCCCCCTGGTGTGCTTTGAAGACGTGGTGGGGGGCTGGGTGCGCCGCTTCGTGCGGCAGGAGCCCCAGCTGATGGTGAACGTCACCAATGACGGCTGGTTCAACCGCTCCAGCGCCAATGAACAGCACTGGCGCAATGCGGCGTTCCGGTGCATTGAACTGCGCCGCTCCATGGTCCGCGCCGCCAATACCGGGGTCAGCGTGGCCCTGGCGCCCAACGGCGCGGTCATTGCGGATTTGAGGGATTCCTCCGGCTCCCCGTTTACCAGGGGGGTGATGAACGCCACGCTGCCCGTGGGCTGTACGGAAATGACCCTGTACGCCCTGTTCGGGGACTGGGCCGTCCTGGCCTGCTTCCTGCTGTTTGCGGCTCTTTTCCTGCGCAGGATGAATGCGGGAAAGAGAAACGCCGGACCCGTGAAGGACGGCGTTTACCGGCGCGGCGCTACGCCCAGGTAATTCCGGACCTGCTTGAACGCGGGGTAGGAGATGCCGGACTCATGGCACCAGAAGGCGGAGGAAGAGCCTCCGTCCAGATTCAGCGCTGTCTTTACCCGGAAATCCCCCAGCGCTCCGGGGGTAGCCAGCCAGTCCGCCAGTTCCTTCAGCGTGACGGAGGATGAAACGCCGATGCACCACCGCTTGCCGCCGTCCGTGGCGATGAAGGTGCGGTAGGTGGACTTCTGCGCATTAAGTCCCTTGACGGCTGAACCGTTCTCCACCAGAAAGGGGCCGCCCTGGATGGCCGCCTGCATGGCGGGCAGTTTTTTCATGCGTTTCAGCGCGGAACTGCGGACAAGGGCCAGACCGCTTTTGCCGTCCTCATAAACGACACCGGAAACGGCGAAGGAGCCCGTAGCCAGCGGGGAAAGGCGCTTGCCGTCCTGCACGACGAGGCCCAGCGGGGTTCCCTCCGCGTCCGCGCCGAAAAATCCGCCGTTGACTCCGGCCACGCAGGGGCTCTTCCGCATGGCCTTGTCCAGGGAGCCGTACCGGGGAACCCTGACGCTCCCTTCATCCCGCACCAGAAGGCGGTGCGTGCCGGACTGGAAAAAATAGACGTTCAGCTTGTCCCGCATGGACAGGAAGCCGTCTTTTCTGGTGAACACGCGGTGTTCCGCCTGAACCGTGCCGCAGAAGAATGTAAGGAGAAGGAGAAAACGCAGGAAAGGCATGGGTGGCAGTCAAAAAGAGAGATGAAAAATCCGCCGTTCCGCACGGGTTCCGGCGGGAACGCGGACGCCGGGCCAGACGATGCATTCCCGCAGGTGGCAGCCTTCCTCCACGACGGCGCGGGGGCCGATCACGCTGGCAGCGTCCACGGAGGCACCGGGAGACACTTCCGCGTCCGGATGGATGCGCGGAGCAGGGGAGGGAAAGTCCAGATGGGCCTGGATGTAGGATTCCGGAGTGCCCATGTCCATCCACAAGCCGTCGTCCGTCAGCACGCCGCGCAGACGGTCCTGGCGGATGTAATCCAGAAAAACGGGAATGATGGAAACGGCCTCATGGGGAGGGATGCGGCTGAAAACCTCCGGCTCCATGCAATACGCCCCGGTAAACTGGCAGGAGCCGGGGTCGCACCCCAGGGCGTGCCGCATATCCGTCACCAGTCCGGAAGAAGGGTTAAAGCCCACATTCCTCTTGTCTCCGGCAGTCCGCAGGGCCAGCGTTACGGCGGGGCGGGTCCGGAGATGGTTCTCCAGCAGGCGGTGCAGGTCAAAGGTGGCGGCCATGTCCCCGTTCATCACCAGCAGGGGTTCCTCCGCGGAAGCCCAGGGCTCAATCTTCCTGACGCCGCCGCCTGAATCCAGCAGCACGGCTTCATGGCTGAAATGGACGGGGCACCCGTTCCAGGAACGGTCCGGGAACACCTGGGCCCAGGCTTCCGCCAGATGGTGCGTGTTAATGATGAACTCCCGGATGCCGCAGTCATAGCAGCGGCGCATGGAATGCAGCACCAGGGGCTCATGGAAAAAGGGAATCAGCGGCTTGGGAAGCACATTGGTCAGGGGCCGCAGGCGGGTGCCCAGCCCGGCGCCGAGAATGAATGCGCGGGAAATGCCGGAGCCTGCGGTGATGTGCATGGAACATCACTACCGGGAGAGAGGCGTTTTTTCAAGCGCCTTCTCCGGATGACACGCCGGAATGCCGTCCCTTCCCTGAATTTACAGGAAAATCCGTGATTTCGTGCTTTCCAAACGGGAGCTCATTCACTAGCATTCCCCGCATGGCATGTGGAAACCAAAGAACTGTTGGCTCTCCGGCCTCTCTGGCCGGTACCTCTTTGCATACGGGGCAGCCCGTGACCCTGACCCTGAAGCCGGCCCCTGCCGACTTCGGCATTAAATTCCGCCGTGTGGATATTCCGGACCAGCCCTTCATCAACGCAGACGTGGAGAAGGTGCAGACCGTGGAGCGCGCCACCAGCCTGGCGGAAGGCTCCGTCAAGGTGCACACCGTGGAGCACATTCTTTCCGCCCTCACGGGCATGGGGATTGACAATGCCGTGATTGAAATGGACGCCAACGAGCCTCCCATCGGGGACGGTTCCTCCGCTCCCTACGTGGAGCTGATCAAGAGCGCCGGCATTGTGGAGCTCGAAGTGCCGCGCCGCTATCTGGAAGTGCGGGAAGCCGTCACCATTGAAACCAAGGGCGGTTCCATCCTGACCATCCTCCCCTCCAAGGAATTCCGCGTTTCCGTGACCTGCGTGGGCCCGGAAAACCGCATCACCCAGTACTTTGACGCGGTCATCACGCCTGAAACGTATGAAAAGGAACTGGCCCCGGCCCGCACCTTCACGTTTTACGAGGACATCAAGCCCCTGCTGGAAAAGGGCCTCATCAAGGGCGGCAGCCTGGAAAACGCCGTGGTTATCCGCGGGGAAGAACTCATGAGCAAGGAGCCCATGCGCTTCATCAATGAATTCGCCCGCCACAAGGCCATGGACCTCATCGGCGACCTCAGCCTGTGCGGAAAGCCCATCCTGGGCCACGTGATCGCCATCAAGCCGGGCCACGGCCCGAACACCGAGCTGACCGCCAAGCTGAAGAAGGAACACCGCCGCAACCAGCAGATGGCCCCCAACCCGGTCAACGTGCCGTACGGAGACGCCGTGCTGGACATCAATGAAGTGATGAACCTCCTGCCGCACCGCTATCCCTTCCTGATGGTGGACCGCATCATCGGCTTTGAAGGGGAAACCAAGTGCCGCGGCCTGAAAAACCTGACGATGAATGAACTCTTCTTCCAGGGCCACTTCCCGGGGCATCCGGTCATGCCGGGCGTCCTGCAGCTGGAAGCCATGGCCCAGGTGGCCTCCATCGTCATGCTGAGGCAGCCCGGCAACGCCACCAAGCTCGGCTACTTCATGAGCGCGGACAAGATCAAATTCCGCCGTCCCGTGGTGCCCGGTGATACGCTCATCATTGAAGCGGAGCTGACCAAGATGCGCGGCAACATCGGCCAGGCCCTCGGCCGCTGCCTGGTGAACGGCCAGGTGGTATCGGAAGCCGAGCTCAAATTCGGCCTTCAGGACATCTGACCTGCCTGAACGCAAACCCGTCTTTAGAAAACCCCGGCGTGCATGTCCGCGCCGGGGTTTTCCTTGATTAATTCTCCCGTATGGAAACGCAGCCGGAGGGAATGCGGCACATGGCCACATACTCTTCCAGGCGTTTGCAGAAAGTCTGCGCCGTCATGGAAAGAAGGGCATCCGCGGAAAATGACTCGCAGGTGAAGGAGGCGGCTACCGTGCCGTAAATAATGCCCCGCTTCATCTCCTCAAAGGAAGGGAGGCCCGGCGGCAGGGTGGCAAGATAACCGGCCAGGGCGCCCAGGAACGTATCTCCCGCTCCGGTGGGGTCCACCAGGGTTTTCAGGGGATAGGCCGGACAGCGGAAAATGGCGGTCTCACCCTCCGGCCCGCGGCCAAGGAGCGTGGCGCCGTATTCCCCCTGTTTCACCACCGCATAAACCGCCCCTTTGGAAAGGAGGAATTCCCCTGCCTCCAGTACGGTGGACGCGTGGGCGTACTCCCTGGCCTCATCCTCATTCATCATGGTGATATGGGAACGGCTGATCACGGCGTCCAGCAGCTCCGGCTGGCGGCGCAGCCACTTGTCCATGGAATCGGAAAGCACCAGGGAGGCGTGCGGGCACTGTTCCATGCACTTGAGCTGCTGGGCCGGAACCATGCAGCAGCACGCCAGCACCGGGTGGTTCCGGAGGGCCTCCGGCACGTGAACGTTCCATTCCAGCATCACGGAATCATTGGCGCAGACGGTCCTGCGCTTGTTCATATTGTCAAAATATTCCCCGGTCCAGGAAAAAGACGGTCCCTTCTTCCTCTCCACGCCGTCCATGCGCAGCCCCTTGGCCGCCAGGGCTTCTTCATAATGGGAGGGAAAATCCTCGCCGATGATGCTGACGGCGTCCACCCGGTCCGCGAACATCAGGGCCGCCACGGCCGCAAAGGAAACGGAACCGCCCAGCACGCCCTCCGCACGGCCGCGGGGAGTGAGGATGGTATCAATTCCGATGGTTCCGGTGACAAGGAGGGGCTGGGACATGAAAGAAAGGGAATACGGATTTAAACCCGTGATCAAGAATAAAAGGCTGGAGATATGGAAAAAACGGGGTATTTTATCTGCACGCGCTTAAAGGAAATGAGGCTCTTCCCTGGGAACGCGCCCTAAACCGCCTGCACGGCAGGCTGATGGCTTCTGTATCACACCGGATGCAGAAGCTTTGTATCCGTCCCCCTACGAACATGAATGCCTTTAAACCAATTCCCGGACACGCCGGACGCCGCCATTCCGTTCAAGCAAATGGGCCCTTCTCCTCCGTCTTTGGCCGTCTTTTCCTGAAGCATCCGGCCACGGCCTCCCTGGAACCGCGCCCGCAGCCTTATTCCCATTCAACCGGAGAAAAGCCGCTATGATGAAAATGCTGCTGATGGTCGGGCTGGGAAGCTTTGCGGGAGGCGTGCTGCGCTTCCTGCTGACCCGTTTTATCCAGATCAACTCCATGAGTTCCTTTCCGTGGGGAACGGCGGCGGTCAACCTGCTGGGCTGCCTGGTCCTGGGCGTTCTCTACGGGCTGTTCAGCCGGGGCCTGCTGCTGCATACGGAAACGCGGCTCTTCCTTACCGTGGGGTTGTGCGGCGGTTTCACCACCTTCTCCACGCTGATGAATGAATCCTTCCTTCTGCTGAAGGAAGGGAACTTTCCCGCCTTCTTTCTTTACGCCCTCCTCAGCTTTGCCGGAGGGCTCATTGCCATTGGCCTGGGGTACCTGGCCGCCAGATAAGGAAACCATCTTATGAACACTCCGGAAGAAACCCTCATGCTGCGCATCTACGTCAGCAGCACTGACACCGTCAGGCACACCCCCGTCCATGAGGCCGTAGCCTATGCCACCAGGCGCTACGGCATGGCCGGCTGCACCGTTTACAAGGGACTGATGGGGGCCGGACGGCATACGCGCCTGACGAGTCCCAAATTCTGGGAAATTGTGGAGAAGGTGCCCGTCATCATTGAGATTGTAGACACCTCCGAACGCATTGAAACATTCCTGGAGAAAATCTCCTGCTGGCTGGACAGGCTGCCGCACGGCTGCCTGGTGTGCACGCAGCCTGTCCGCATTCATTCCGTGGGCGGTTCCCGCTCCTAGGAATAGGACTTTTCCAGGATGCTGACAACATCCGCCGGAGTAAACTTGCAGCGGTCCAGCTCAAACAGGTTGCCCATGGTGGAGAAGGCCGTTTTGGCGTACTCCTCAAACAAATCCGGAGTAATGCCGTACTCGGACATCTTCAGCTTGTCCACGCCGCAGGCCTCCTTCAGCTTGTTCAGCCCGTTCAGGAAGCCGTCCACGGAAGCTTCCTGCCCCATGGCGGCGGCTACCCTGGCGTAACGTTCCGGGCAGGAGGGGGCATAAGCTTCATGGTAGGCCCAGGAAATCATGATCAGCCCCGCGCCGTGGGGCAGGGACGGATGGAAGGCGCTCAGGGCGTGTTCAATGGAATGCTCCGAGGTGCAGCAGGAAATCGTTTCTACAAAGCCGGAATACGTATTGGCCAGCGCCACGTAGGCGCGCGCCTCCAGGTCATCCCCGTTATGCACGGCGCGGGGAAGATACTTGGCGACGTATTCAATGGCCTGAAGGGCGAACATATCCCCCATGGGAGAGGCAATGGTGGCCATATACCCCTCCACGGCGTGGAAAAAGGCGTCAAAGCCCTGGTAGGCCGTCAATTTGGGCGGAACGGAAAGCATCAGCTCCGGATCCACGATGGACATGGTGGGGAAGGTGCCCTTGAAGCCGAAGCCGATCTTCTCCTGCGTGTCCTCCTTCGTGATGACGGTCCAGGGGTCCGCTTCCGTTCCCGTGCCTGCCGTGGTGGTGATGCAGACAATGGGAAGGGGCTTGTTGGGAATGGGCAGGCCCCTGCCGGAACCGCCCTGGATGTAATCCCAGTAGGTTCCCGGATTGGCGGCCATCACGGCAATGCTCTTGGCGGAATCCATGCTGCTGCCTCCGCCCAGGCCGATGACGAAATCACACCCTTCCTCCCTGGCCAGGGCGGCCGCTTCCATCACGTGCTCCACCACGGGGTTGGGTTGAACCTTGTCAAAAACGACGCTGTCCACTCCCTGGTTCTTCAGCAGAGCCTGCACGCGGTCCAGATACCCGAGCCGCCGGACGGACGTGCCGCCGATGACGATCAGGGCCTTGGCGCCGGGCAGGGGGGCGGAACCAAGATTGTCCAAAGAACCCGCGCCAAAGAAAATCTGAGCGGGCATGAAAAACTGAAATGGCTGATACATGCCCCTACTGTATAAAAGGACGGCTCCAAACGTCAAGGATGCTCTGTGCATTCCATGGACGCCGGAGCCGCCGTTCAGGCAACAACCTTGGTTAAAGTGTGTTACGCGTCTTCAAAAAAATCGTCGCTCCGGGTGGGGTCCGGCTTGGGCGGCTTCGGCACATCCGTGCCTATGGCGCCGGGATCATCCATTTCACGGCTGGTCGTAATCGTGGTAGGAGGGGTTTTCCTTCTGGGCGTCCGCACTGCGGGGCGGGGCGCGGCGGATGAAGAGGAAGAAGAACTGTCCGCCATGCTCTCGTCTTCCGAGGCAGTAACCATGCTCTTCATGCTCTGGATCAGCTTGTCCCGGAGCGTCCGGATTCCCTGTTCCCGGCGCACGGGGTCCACCGTCGTCCGGATCAGCGTCATCATGTTCCGTGTGGCATTCGCCTGGTCGCCCAGGTCAAAGCAATCCAGTTCACAGCGCCAGCGCAGGCGGTCCAGGATGGAGGAATCCTGTTCGTCGAACTCGTCTTCGGACGCATTGGCAATGCGGCCCTGCATGCCGGACTTCTTGCCGGTGGAAATGGCATGGCTGACCTTGCCCAGAGCCACCTCCATGGAAATTCTCTTGCTCCACGCCTGCCTGAGGGCGGGAAGGTTGCGCGTCTTGCGGTAGCCCGTGAAGAACAGCTTGTCAAAAATCTCATCACGGTTCTTCATGGAATCAGGAAAAGCCTTGGAGGACATGCTGCTGATGCCCAGGGCCTCCCCCACCTCCGTATTCAGGACGGACTGTTCCGCTATGCGGGCTCCGGCTTTGCCGGCACCTCCTCCGTTGTTTTTGGAGGAAGCCGTGGCGGAGGGATCAATGAAATCCGGGTCCGCGCAGGCGGTGAGGTAGGCGTTCAGCAAATCCATGGCGGGCTTCTGGAACTCCGTCATGTCCAGGGTCTCCTCCTCCGCTCCGCCAGTGGAGCTTGACGTGGCGTTCATCAGGTTTTCCTTGAGCCGGGCCCTGAGCACCAGCACGCCCCATTGATATTGAAGCATCAGTCCTTTGCGGGCATTCTTGTCCTGGTACTTCTTGGCCTCGCGGTCCATCCAGTCCTTCAGGGAATTGGAGGCGATCTTCGCGCTCTTTCCCTGGCTCTTGTCCTTCTCCTTTTCCGCCTCCATCAGGAACTTCTTGGACTGGATCAGCAGGTCGTACGCGGCGCTGGGGTCTCTGCCCGCGGAATTAAGCTTGCTGATGGCGGCATTGATCACTTTGGTTTCCGCAGACCTGTTCAGGGCCAGGAGATTCTCCAAATCCTTGATCACCTTCTTCTTGGCATCATTATCCATGTGCTGGGCATAGCAGAGGGACCCCAAACCGAGGCCTCCGATAAGGCAAAGAGAGACGAAAGTATTCATGCTTTTTTTATTATGACGGATGAAAGATGATCTGGCAAGAGAGAAGCGCAGGGAAGGGACATCTAAATAAAGGGGAATGTTATCTTCCGGAAGGAGGCTACAGGAAGATTTTTAGTCCGGAGTAAAAAACCGCGGAGTGGGAAATCTTTTGGAGGAAGCAAAGCATGCAGAAAGTTTTTGCCAGGGCCGGAAGGTTCCTCCGGTTCCCGGCTGGAGGGTCTTCTGGAAATGCCAGGTATAAGGCATTCCTTCCGCTGGCGCCTGATGAACGGGGCAGTTCAGAAACCCCGTTGGAGAAGAAAAACAGACTGGGGCGTACCCCTATTCGATACTTCGCATAATATATGTAATGCAAAATATAGAGGTAGTGGACAAAGCCCGGAGAATACTATCTTCAACACTGTCTTTAAATAAGATATATCCTATCTTGATACTCCCTTGAATATCTCCACGCACGAAATCCTGCACCGCGCTTCATCCCCTGGGATGAAAACGATGATGAATGGCGTTCAGCCGCTGCTGTTCCAGATGCGTGTATATCTGCGTGGTGGAAATATCCGCGTGGCCCAGCATCTCCTGAATGATGCGCAGGTCCGCGCCATTCTCCAGCAGATGCGTGGCGAAGGAATGCCGCAGGATATGCGGAAAAACGTGCTGGTCTATTCCGGCGGCCCTGGCGCGTTCCTGAAGAATCTGGCGCACCCGTTCCCTGGTCAGCGGACGCCCGCGCACCGTCAGGAAAATGTGGCTCTTCGTTCCCGGCTTGACCAGTTTGGGCCGCCCTTTCTCCAGATACGCCTTCAAGGCCTCCAGGGCCGATCTTCCCACGGGAACCAGCCGCGTCTTGTCCCCCTTCCCCATGACTCTGACGAACGCTTCATCAGCATCAAAACTCTCTAACTTACAGTTGATTACCTCACTTACTCGCATGCCGCAGGCGTAAATCATCTCCAGCAGCGCCCTGTCTCTGCACCCAAGAGGAATATCTTGAACATCAATGCTTTCAAGCAGCTTTGAAACGGTCTGCTGATCCAGCACATGGGGAAGAGACAGCCCCTGCCGGGGCATTTCCAGAAAAGCGGAGGGGTCTTTCTCCAGAATACCCATCCCGGCCAGCCAGCGGAAAAAAATACGCAGATGCACCATTTCCACCCGCATGGAACTGCGGGCCATGCCGCGGGTCTGCAAATGTCGCAGGAACTCCGTAAGCCTGCCGATGTCCACTTGGGAAAGATCGGCGTCCTCCGTTCCCAGGAACCGGGCAAACTCCTCCAGCGTCTGCCTCACGGAAAGCTGGTAGGCGGCGCTCAAGCCTTTCTCTGCGGCCAGAAAACGGATGAAACGTTCCAGATGGGCTTGCACTGATCTCTACCTCCCTTCCCGTTAAAAACGTTCCACCAGGAACAGGAACTCCGTCACGTTCTGCGGGCGGTTCCTCAGATTCCGGCTCCCCCGGAAGGTGGCGTACGGCGTTTCCAGCGTCACAATGCGGCCCAGGCGCCCCAGGAACTCCGTCATCTCCTCATAGCTGATGAATCCCTCCGAACTGTAGGAAAGCAGAATAAACCTGGCCGGGCACTCTTCCAGCAGCCGGAACAAGGCCGCCGGAGCATGCTGGCGGCTGTTGTACGTGGAGCGCTTCCAATCCGTGGGAATGCCGGAAACGCGGCTGGTCTCCTCCGGCTTTTCATAGGAAGACAGCAGGTTCAGCATGAAATAATTGGAGCCGTACGGATGCTGGTTATAAGGGGGGTCCAGATACACCACATCCATCTCCGGCAATTCCGCAACCAGTTCATTGGCATCCCGGCAATGAATGGAATATTGGCATCCAAATCTGGAAAACACGGGAAACGGCAGAGAAATATCCCCCAGGATGCGGGCCAGGGCGTTGCCGCCCGTGCCGCCGAATTTGCCCACTCCCTGCTTGTCCTTGTAAAATCCCTTGAACACGCCGGACGTGTTTGTATGCACGGAGGCCTCCGCCAGAAGGGGGGCGATGAAATACGGCCTGACTTCTTCCGGAAGCAGGTTGATGGTCCGCCGGGCCGTATCCAGGTACACGGCATTGCGGCGCGTATAAAAAACGCGGTCTTCCGGCGTGATGCTGTCCGGATTTTTGGGAGCGTACAAATCCGTGATGAAACCCGGGGATTCATGCTCCTCCATATACCGCAGCAGGCGCCGGTAATGCCTCTCCAGCTCCAGATTTTCCACTTCCTCCGGGTTGCTCAGATAGCAGGTGTTGACGATGCGGCTGTATTCCTCCAGATCATTGACAATCAATTCCTCCGAATGCTTCTTCAGAAAACGGGCCACAATGCCGCTGCCGGAAAACAAATCCCCTGCCTTCAATTTCTCCTTCCCCAGGCGGCTTTTCACCTGCTCCAGCCCCGTACCCAGGAAATGCAGCAGGGAACGCTTATTACCCAGATACGTCACAATCTGTTCCGTCAGGTATCTGGGGTCTTCCTCGATCGGCTGCGCTGGGAGGGATGATGGCTCGTTCCGGGTCATATTACAGGTCTGAACCATCATACGGCACTCCCGCCTTTCCGTCAAGTTGTGCCGGGTACGGAAATGAAAGATATGCTCTTGGAATAAGGACGAAACCCGCACCTGCTGAAAGAGACGAGAGGGAAATATATAGAAGGGGAAATACATTTTGAAAATTTCCCTGAATGGTGAGGGCGCATTCACGCACGCCTCATGAATAGAAAATAAAATCATGAATAATTCATATATAAAACAATTCCGTAGAGGGGTGGTGGCTCCTTCCGTATCCAAGCGGTTCTCGTCCGCGTTGAGGGAATGGGAACACGTGGAAACATATCTGGTGGAAGAAGGAGGAACATGTATTTGCGGTCACTTCATCCTAGAGCATTGTGCTATGAGAAATATCCTCAATAGGAATCCCCTGATTGTAGGGAATTGCTGCGTAAAGAAATTTACGGGGATCAGCAAATCCAAACACTTTGATGCCATCCGCCGGGTCTGGAAAGATATCACGAAACCTTTTAATCCGGCATGTTTGGACGAAGCGCTGAATAATGGGATCATCAATGAGGATGAATACCGATTCTACATTAATACATGGCGCAAGAGAAATCTGACCGACAAAGAAAAGGAATGGCGTATCTCCATCAATGAGAGAATATTGAAAGCAAAAGAACAAAAGATACTCCAAACCAGAATAGGCATCGTAATGAGTCTCTTTCCCGACCTTGGAGGTGGAGGGGTATGTTGCAATAAACGCTGCTTTGAACAAATAGACATCAAGCTGAAACGACTGGGGAACGTGAGGATTCCGGTCAATGGGAAAAAGTTTTACGATTGGATCAGGGAACCCGGCCGTACCCCGCAGGAAATTCTTCAAATGCTTCGCCGCAAATTGGATAGGCTTCCTTCATAAAAAGAAGAAGCATCCGTCCGACCGCTTCCTTCCCGGAACCTCTAAGTCACGGTCCTCCCCTGCTCCACGTAGACATGGAGGAAGAAAGGCCTTTCCAAAACGGACCCGCATGCTATAGTGCCAACAATCATGAAAAGACATCTTCTACCCTGCTCCCTGCTCTGCATGATCCTGGCGTCCATGACGGCCCTTGGCGATCCCGGAGACACGTTTTACGAAGCCAACCTTTCCCTGACGCGAGCCGCGCGGCTGGAGAAGGAGGGCGATTACAAGGCAGCCATGGAAAGCGGCAAGAAAGCCGCGGAGCTCCTTCAATCCCTGAAAAGTTCAACCCCGGAATGGAATCCGGAGTGGGTGGACGGCAAGCTGGCCGCCGCCGCGCAGCTGCAGCAGCGCGTGGAACCCCTGGCTCAAAAGGCCGGAGAGTCCAAAAAGGCGGACTATTCCCTGAAACCCGGGGAACGGAGGGATTTTACCCTGCAGCGCGCCTACAAGGCCCATGAACAGCAGAAACTGGTGGCCGGAACAGCCCCGGCCCCTTCTCCGGTCCGCGCCGCGAAACCCGGGAAAACTGCTGTACCCGCTTCTCCCGGGCGCACGGAAATCCGCGTGGTCAGGCCGGCCGCAGCCAGACCAATTACTGTTTCCAGAAGATCCGCGCCTTCACGCGGGCTGCCTCCGCGCACGGAGCGGGACGGACGGTTCCGCATCGGCAGCTGATTTCCGGAAGGAATCAGCGGGAGCCCGGCCCCTTCTTCCTCACCCTTCCCTCGTTAACCGGGCTAAAAAAGAGCCGCCTCCCTGCATTCAGGGAAGCGGCTCTGTGAATTTCTCAACAGGGAACTCAGGCGTTCTGCTTGGCGGCTTCTTCAACAGCCACGGCCACCGCTACGGAAGCGCCGACCATCGGGTTGTTGCCCATGCCGATGAGACCCATCATTTCCACGTGGGCGGGCACGGAGGAGGAACCGGCGAACTGGGCGTCGGAGTGCATGCGGCCCATGGTATCGGTCATGCCGTAGGAGGCGGGACCGGCAGCCATATTGTCCGGGTGCAGGGTGCGGCCCGTACCGCCGCCGGAAGCCACGGAGAAGTACTTCTTGCCCTTCTCGTTGCATTCCTTCTTGTAAGTGCCGGCTACCGGGTGCTGGAAGCGGGTGGGGTTGGTGGAGTTCCCGGTGATGGAAACGTCCACGCCTTCATTCCACATGACGGCCACGCCTTCGCGCACATCGTCACAGCCGTACACGCGCACGGCGGCCTTCGGGCCCTTGGAGAAAGCCTTCTCCTGGACGATGTTCAGCTTGCCGGAAGCGTAGTCGAACTTGGTCTGCACGTACGTGAACCCGTTGATGCGGGAGATGATGTACGCGGCGTCCTTGCCGAGGCCGTTCAGGCAGACGCGGAGGTCCTGCTTGCGGACGCGGTTGGCGGACTTGGCAATGCCGATGGCGCCTTCAGCGGCGGCAAAGGATTCGTGCCCGGCCAGGAAGCAGAAGCATTCCGTTTCATCACGCAGAAGCATGGCGGCCAGGTTGCCGTGGCCCAGGCCCACCTTGCGGTCGTCCGCAACGGAACCGGGAATGCAGAAGGACTGGAGGCCTTCACCGATGGCTTCAGCGGCGTCGGCGGCCTTCGTGCAGCCCTTCTTGATGGCGATGGCGGCGCCCACTACGTAGGCCCAGCCGGCGTTTTCAAACGCGATGGGCTGGATGCCGTTCACAATTTCGCGAACGTTGATGCCCTTGGAAAGGCAGAGTTGTTCCGCTTCTTCAATGGAGCCGATGCCGTATTTGGCCAGGGCTTCATTGATTTGCTTGATGCGGCGGTCGTAGGATTCGAAAAGAGGCATAATGGTAATAGTGCTTGAAGTTGATAATCTCTTCTTAATTCAATCTCATTCGTGACGAGGATCGATGTATTTGGCGGCCTCGTCAAAACGACCGTAGTTGCCCGTGCACTTGGCCAGGGCTTCATTGGCGTCCATGCCCTTCTTGATCATTTCCATCATCGGGCCCATGCGGACGAACTCGTAGCCGATGATTTCACCGTCTTCGTCCAGAGCCAGCTTGGTGATGTAGCCTTCAGCCATTTCCAGGTAGCGGGGGCCCTTGGCGCGGGTGCCGTACAGGGTGCCGATCTGGGAGCGGAGGCCCTTGCCGAGGTCTTCAAGGCCGGCGCCGATGGGCAGGCCGCCTTCGGAGAAAGCGCTCTGGGTGCGGCCGTACACGATCTGCAGGAACAGTTCGCGCATGGCGGTGTTAATGGCGTCGCACACGAGGTCCGTGTTCATCGCTTCCAGCACGGTCTTGCCGGGCAGGATTTCCGCGGCCATGGCGGCGGAGTGGGTCATGCCGGAGCAGCCGCTGGTTTCCACAAGGGCTTCTTCAACGATGCCGTTCTTGACGTTCAGCGTCAGCTTGCAGGTGCCCTGCTGGGGAGCGCACCAGCCCACGCCGTGGGTCAGGCCGGAAATATCCGTGATCTCCTTGGATTGCGTCCAGTTGCCTTCCTGCGGGATGGGGGCCGGACCATGGTTGCAGCCTTTCTTGACGCAACACATTTGTTCGATTTCGTGTGTAAACTGCATGGTATTAGGATGTTAATATGAAGATGGGCCTGCAGTCATCGGACAGCCCCACCTTGAGCGGGACGGATCATACCAGCAAAATCCCGATTAGCAAACACGAATGATTGAAAACCGGGCGAAATGCTTCATCATCAGTCCGGAGCCAGCCCCGCATGAAGTCACGCCCGCGTCATCCCCTTCTCAACAAACTTGCAATCATCTCTGTCTCAATACTGATGATCGGCTTTTCCTTATTCATGTGGGCGTGGCAGGTGGAACCCAGGCGCGTGGAAACCGTCACAACCGCGCTGGAAGTGCCGCAGTGGAAGGAAAAAGGCGGCTCCCCGCTCCGGATCGTGATCGCCGGAGACTTCCATCTGCGCCCAAACGGCGGCGACCAGGCGCGCCGGTACATGGAAAAAATCATGGAGGCGCAGCCGGACATGATCTTCCTGCTGGGGGACTACGCCAACGGCCACACCCGGGAGAGCAGCATGAGCCCGGAAACGGCCCGTGAATACTTCAAGATGCTGAAAGCCCCCCTGGGCGTCTTCGCCGTGCAGGGCAACCATGACCAGTACTACGGCTGGGACCTGTGGCGGAACATGTTTTCAGAGCTGGGCATCCTGCCCATGTGGAACGACTCCCTGCTGCTGCACCTCCCCGGAGGGAGGGACCTTCAGCTTTCCTCCGTGCGGGACGACTACCACCTGAGAATCAGGCCGGAGGAACTGCCGCTGCGCTTCTCCCCGGACATCCCCCACATCCTGCTCTCCCACGTGCCGGACATCTTCCCCCTGCTGGAGCCCGGCACGGCGGACGCCGTTATCAGCGCCCATACCCACGGCGGGCAGATCTGCCTGCCCGGCGGCAAGCCCCTGGCGAACATCTCCCGGGAGAAAGCCAAATTCTCCTATCCCTGGTCCCAACTGAACGGCACGACCTTCCTTATTACGCGCGGGCTGGGGTGCAGTGTTCTTCCCCTGCGCTTCTGCTGCCCTCCGGAAATCATCGTGCTGGAAATCCAATAAAAACAACCGCTCTGAACACTCTCTGCCCGCCTATGCCCTCTCTTATTTATTCACATGATATTTTCATGTTATTCACAACAGCGTGCGTTGCGATGCTGCTGGAATCCTGCTCCGTCCCTGTCAAGGCTCCGGAAGCCGTGGCCGGATGGTATGAAGGAACCCTTTATGAAGGCAAACCCTTTTACATCACTAAAAACGCCATCAGCTGGACCAGCGGAAGGAAAAAGGCGGACTTCGGCCACTGGACCGCCGCCAGTGTTTATGACCCCTCCATTCGGCTAAAAGCGGAGGGCCGTACATTCACCATCTCTCCCGGCTACGGCTGGGACGGCGTCACCTGGGGAACCACCCCTCCGGACATGCTCCTCCCTTCCCTGTTCCACGACGCCATGCTGCACGCCAAAATGAACGGCGCGCCCATCACCAGAAGCCAGATTGACCTGGCCTTCTACGACCTCATGACCACCCAGCACGCCAGCCGCAAGGGGTTTTACTACCGCTTTGTGCGCCTCTTCGGCTGGTGCTTCACCGTGCCCCAGTACCCGCGGACACTGACTGTTGAGAAGAACAGCTAATTCAAGGGAGCCTGTGACGGGCAAAACTCTACCTCCTTTTTTCCTCCCAAATGATGAAGCCTGAATTTGGCTACATCCACCAGGTTGGCAAAATCCCTCAATTTGGGTCCGGCAATGACTTTCTCCAGATACTCCTCCTCGCCATCAATGACCGGCAGATAGTCGACCGACAGACAGTTTTTCCCCGGCAATACCTTGAGTGAAGGATCATGATCATTGTAAGGATGTAATGAAAGAATTCTCAATTCCTTCTCATCTCTGAAAGCGGCATCCTTCACCAGATGCCTCAAGTAAATCAGCATTTCCAGAGCGGTTTTTTGGGCATCCTCACTTTCAATACACTGAAAATACTTCCGAATTTTCCCCAATGACTTTCCAATCTCCTGAAATCTCTTCCGGGTAGATCGTTTCACAGACGTTTTTAAAAGATTAAAATCTTTATCCAGGTGATAATCAGAACATGAGGGGGTGTAATACAGATGATTGGAAGAGCAATCATAATACAGTACCCAATATAAAGGGAGTTTCCGACACATGACCGTCTCTTCTGTGGAATCTAGCCCATTTTCCCTTTGCACAGCAATCATGGAAGTTTCTCCCGGTTTAGCAAAAAAGGATCGATCAAAAACCAGGCAAAGCCCGGTGCCTTCTTCTCCCTCTTTCTTTCCATAAAGACGGAACTGGTTCAAGGAATCAATAGCGGAAGAAAAGGATGCCTGCAATACGGAGAGATGGCTGTGTATTCTTTGGGCAGGAAGACAACGTTGCTCCAGCAATGAATGAAATACAGTTCCCTCCGTAGGATCATTGGCTGCAGCCAGACTGCATAACAGCAAAGGATTCGCTTTTCCCTTCGTTTCCTTCTGTTCTTGCAGCAACATTTCAAAGACGGCAGAGGAGGTATAATGCCCAACCTGCTCAAGATCAGCACTAAGCATATGTAATAACCGGTATTGTTCCACCCACAGATGACGAATGTATTGTAAATCCTTCCCTGAGCAGTCTTTTAATTTTTCCCGGCTTGCCAAGGTATTGAAGTCTTCATCTCCACTCCATAAATCTGGTTGACTAGCCTCTGACAAGCTATCCCAAAATTGATCGCTTCCTATTAAGGCTCTCCGATTTCGCTTAGCTTTTTCATTGTTGGCATTAATTTGGATGGATTTAATGTGACATGCTAAAGCCTCTTCTTTTTTTCCGAAATAGGATAATAAAACACCTTTATTATTCCAGGATCCGTCATCATCCGGATTAATTTTTAGAGCCTTGTCGTAGCTCTTCAATGCCTCCTCCTTCCTACCAAGTTCGATCAGAACATTCCCCCGGTTGAAATAGACCTTGTCATATTCAGGATTAATCTCCAAGGCCTTGTCATAGCTAACCAACGCTTCCTCCTTCCTTTCAAGTTCGATCAGAACATTCCCCCGGCTGAAATAGACCTTGTCATATTCAGGATTAATCTCCAGTGCCTTGTCGTAGCTGGCCAGCGCTTCCTCCTTCCTTCCAAGTTCCGATAGAACAATCCCCCGGTTACAATAAGCCATGTCATATTCAGGATTAATCTCCAGTGCCTTGTCATAGCTAACCAACGCTTCCTCCTTCCTTCCAAGTACCGATAGAACAATCCCCCGGTTACAATAGGCCATGTCATATTCAGGATTAATCTCCAGAGCCTTGTCATAGCTAACCAACGCTTCCTCCTTCCTTCCAAGTTCGTTCAGAACCTTCCCACGGTTGAAATAGACCTTGTCATATTCAGGATTAATCTCCAGTGCCTTGTCGTAGCTGGCCAGCGCTTCCTCTTTCCTTCCAAGTTCCAATAGAACAATCCCCCGAAGACAATAGGTTTCATCATTATCCGGATTGATTTTCAGTGCCTTGTCGTAGCTGGCCAGCGCTTCCTCTTTCCTTCCAAGTTCCGATAGAACAATCCCCCGAAGACAATAGGTTTCATCATTATCCGGATTGATTTTCAGCGCCTTGTCGTAGCTGGCCAGCGCTTCCTCTTTCCTTCCAAGTACCGATAGAACAATCCCCCGAAGGCAATAGGGAACCTCATTATCCGGATTGATTTTCAGCGCCTTATCGTAGCTGGCCAGCGCTTCCTCTTTCCTTCCAAGTACCGATAGAACAATCCCGCGAAGGTAATAGGGAATCTCATTATCCGGATTGATTTCCAGCGCCTTGTCGTAGCTCGTCAACGCTTCCTCCTTCCTTCCAAGTTTGTAAAGTGTATTTCCCCTCTTAAAATGAGCTGTGAAATTTCCAGGATCAAGGGCAATCTCTTGATCCCATTTTTCCAGTTCTTCCTTCAATTTTTCTTCATCCATGCCAGATCAACCTTGAATCTCCAAATACTAGCCAACAGGAAGAACGTTGGAAAGCTGATAATGGAAATAACACCAATTCCACGGAGCAAAAGCGCCGCTTATTCCTCAATCGGCGTGGCTTCGGGAATGTACTCATTCCCGGCGGGGGCCGTCTGGCGGGTTTCCGTGACGAAGCCAAGCACGCGGTCCACGTCCAGCTGGGACAGGACGGAGCGCACGTCCTGGTCTTCCAGGAAGCGGGTGAGCTTGACGTCGTTGTAAAGGCCCTGCATGTCCCCCTTCTCCACCAGCAGGCGGATGGCGGGGTCTTCACTCAGGCTTTTCAGGCTCAGCACGCGGCTGGTGATGCGGGAGCGGGGCATGTAGCAATCCAGCTGGGTGCGGCGCTGGTCGGAGAGTTCCGGGCTGAGCGTCACCAGGTAGGCAATCATTTTTGCCAGGGAGAGGCGTTCCGGATCGTGCTCCGGTGAGATGGCCACCAGCCATTTCAGATGGGGGTTGTCCGTGATGGATTTTTTGACGGAATAAATGGTGGGCAGGGAGATGGTGCGGCTGGGGTCCATGTGGTACAGGGCCAGTTCACGGACGCGCTTCATTTCCGCCATGGAGCCGTAGTAGAAGATGCACATGACGCCCACCCAGCAGACAACCGCCGCCATCAGGATGGTGGTGACGATGCCCTTGGCCCCGCCGAAGCCCATGCGCCGCCCCCAGGAGAAGACGTCGCTGAACCAGAAGAGGCCGTGCATGAAGATGAAGAAGACTGCCGCCGCCCCCCCGACGGACAGCACGGTGACCATCCATTCCCGCGGATCGCTGGTGATGAAGGAGAGGTAGGTAAAGCCGTATTTGGACAGCCAGAAGTAAGCCGCCACGGCGGAGAGCACCGCCGCGCCGAACAGGAGCATCTTGATCATCCCTTTCAGCATGCCGAGCACGATGAAGCCGACCAGCAGCGCGCCCAGTACCAGGTAGAATGTGAGGGAGGAGTCCATGAATGACGGGAAAGAAGCCGCGGAACCGGTTGTTACAGCGCCCGCTGGCAGCGCTGGCGGAGGTAGTGGTCGCACAGGCAGAGCCAGGCCATGGCCTCCACAATGGGCACGGCGCGCGGCAGCACGCAGGCGTCATGCCGCCCCCTGCCCTTGAGCCGGGCGTCCTCCCCCGCCTGGTTGACCGTCTGCTGGTCAATCATCAGGGTGGCGGTGGGCTTGAAGCCGATGCGCATCAGGATGTCCTCCCCGTTGGAGATGCCGCCCTGGATGCCGCCGGAGTGGTTGGTGACGGTGTGCACATGGCCGTCCCGCATGTAAAAAGGATCGTTGTGTTCCAGCCCGGTCATGTCCGCCGCCTCAAAGCCGGAGCCCACGGCAAAGGCCTTGGTGGCGGGAATGCTCATCATGGCATGGGCCAGCGTGGCGTCCAGCTTGTCAAAGACGGGGTCCCCCAGTCCGGGAGGGCAGCCGCGCACCACGCACTTGACCACGCCGCCCAGGGAGTTGCCGGAGTCCCGCGCCTCCTTGATGGCGGCGATCATGGCCTCCACCACGGAGGGGTCCGCCGTACGGACGATGTTGCTTTCAATGACGGAGGCCGTGACGGCCTCCCAATCCACGGAGGCTTTCACATGGTGCACCCGGTCCACCCAGGCAAGGACGTCCATGTCCGGAAAGGCCTGCTTCAGCACGGCCCTGGCCACGGCCCCGGCGGCCACGCGGCCGATGGTTTCCCGCGCGGAGGCCCTGCCCCCGCCCGCCCAGGCGCGGATGCCGTATTTGGCGTCATACGTGTAGTCCGCATGGGAGGGACGGTACGTATGGGCCATTTCATCATAGGCGGAGGAACGGTGGTCCTTGTTCCGCACGCTGATGGCGATGGGCGTTCCCAGGGTTTTGCCGTCCAGCACGCCGGAGAGGATTTCCGCGCAGTCTTCCTCCTTGCGTGGGGTCACGATGTCGCTCTGCCCCGGCCTACGCCGGTCCAGCTCCCGCTGAATGGCTTCTTCCGTCACCGGGACAAGGGACGGACAGCCGTCAATCACCACACCCACCCCGGCTCCATGGGACTCACCCCAGGTGGAGATTCTGAACACCTGACCAAAACTGCTGGACATGGCGGCATTCTAGACGGCGGACCCCATCCGGTCAAGCCGTGGACAGCCCCAGCGGGACATAAAAAACACCCCGGTCCGCGGAGGACGGGGTGCTGAAAGAAAAGTGCTCTTTTTAGAAGCAGCTGCCTTCTTAGTCCTTCAGAGCGGAAGAGGCCTTGAAAGCAACCGTCTTGGAAGCGGGAATATTGATCGCCTTGCCGGTCTTCGGGTTGCGGCCGGTACGGGCTTCACGGGTCTTGGTAGCAAACGTACCAAAGCCGATGATCTGCACCTTGCCGGATTCCTGCACGCCTTCCTTGATGGATTCCAGCACAGCGGCCAGAGCTTCTTCAGCGTGTTTCTTGGTGGTATCGGCACCCAGCTTGTTTTGAATCAATTCGATCAGTTGAGCCTTGTTCATAGGACTTCGGTGAATAGCATACGGAATCCTGGCAGTAAAGAAAAAATGCGGTACACAAGCCCAAAACGGCGTTAATTGTCGTCATCCGGCTGCCTTTCCACGGCAGCGCCGATGGCCAGGAGCTTTTCATCAATCATTTCATAGCCGCGGTCAATGTGGTACAAACGGTGTATTTCCGTGGTGCCTTCAGCTTTCAGGGCCGCCAGCACCAGCGCGGCGGACGCGCGCAGGTCGGACGCCATGACGGGGGCGCCGCTCAGGGTTTCCACGCCGGAAATAACGGCGGTGCCGTTGTCCACCTTGATGTTCGCGCCCATGCGCTTGAGCTCGGAGCAGTGCATGAAGCGCTGCGGGAAGATGGTGTCCTTCACTACGGAGATGCCTGGCGTGGTGGCGAAGAGGGCGGTCATCTGGGCCTGCATGTCCGTGGGATAGCCGGGATAGGGGGCTGTTTTGATTTCCCCGCATTTGGGGGTATTCCCGGCAATGATGGTGACGGTGTCCCCGCGTTCGTTGAATTCCACGTGGTGGCCGCATTTCCGGAGCAGGTCCGTCACCACGGCCATGTGCTCTTCACAGACGCGCCTCAGGGTCACGCCGTCCCCCATCATGGCGGCGGCCACCATGAAGGTGCCTGCTTCAATGCGGTCCGGAATGACGGTGTGGTTGCAGCCGCGGAGTTTTTCAACCCCTTCAATGACGATGCGGCGCGTTCCGGCGCCCTGGATATTGGCGCCCAGCTTGATCAGGAAGTTGGCCAGGTCCACCACTTCCGGCTCGGAGGCGGCGGATTCAATGACGGTGGTGCCTTCCGCCAGCACGGCGGCCATCATCAGGTTGTCCGTTCCCAGGACGGTGGGGCCATGATCCCCGCTCAAATCCACCGTGGCGCCCTTCAGGCCCCCGGGAGCCTCAATAATCAGGTTGCCGCGTTCAATCTGCACCCGGGCGCCCAGCGCCTGGATGGCCCTGATGTGCAGGTCCACGGGACGGTCACCGATGACGCAGCCGCCCGGCAAGGGAATCACGCACCGCTGCATGCGGGCCATCAGGGGGCCCATCAGGCAGATGGAGGCGCGCATCTTGCGCACCTGTTCATAGGTGGCTTCCGAGTGCAGGTTCCTGGCTTCCACGCGCACGTTGCCGCTGGACCTTTCCACGGAAGCGCCAAGCTGGCCCATGATCTGCACCATGAAATTGGTATCGGAAACATCCGGCACACGGCGCACCACCACAGGCTCATCCGTCAGCAGGGACGCGGCCAGAATGGGCAGGGACGCATTTTTGGACCCGCTGATATTGACGGCTCCCCTCAGCGTAAAACCTCCGTGTACAACAAGCTTCTCCATAGTGGGTGGCAATTAGGTGACGGATTCTACACATTTGAGACGTCCATGCAACCCCAAAGAGCCCCCGGAACCGGACAATTTCCCGGAGGTTTCCCTTCCCGGAAAAGGCGGCGGAAAGCCGCAGGGCAAAAAAGACAGATGCCGATCAGGTTCTGTAAGCCAGATTTTGTCCGCCGGCGCAGGGCCGGCTGTGTGGCCATTTTTCTCACGCGGACTGCGGTGAAGCATTCCGCGCGCCCGTTCGTCTTACGGAACGGGTGCGACTAATACCCGGGGATCCGGCGGGCAGGCAACCCTTCCCCTGTTTGTCTTGCATCGCGCGGGGTTTACCATGCCTCCTTGGTCGCCCTCGGAGCGGTGAGCTCTTACCTCCCCTTTTCACCCTTGCCTGAACGGGGATGAACCCCGTCCGGGCGGTTTGTTTTCTGTGGCACTTTCCGTCCGGGAACCCTTGGGAGGTTCCCGTCTCCCGCTTTCACGGGACACGCTGCCTTGTGATGTCCGGACTTTCCTCTACCCCGGCCCGAAGACCGGAACAGCGGCCACCCGAACCTGATCGGCACGGACTACATACGCTTTCAGCGGCGCGCGGTAAAGCCCAAAGCAGGCAAGGAGGGCATTTTTGTTCCTCCACGGCGGGGCGACATCCTGAACCAGGCAGAGCGGCCACAGGATCACTCCCGTGGCCGCTCCAACTTACTACCTATGAAAACCAGCTTGGTCCATTGATCCTGAAAAGCTCTCTCCTTCCTTTCAGGAGGACGCAGCCGATAACGGCCCGAATATACGTCACCGTCCCGGAAAATCAACCCCATTATGGGGCGCCCCCCGCTCCGCCTCCAGCGCCTTTCCGGGAAGCCGGCGCCATCCGCCCCGCTCCCCGCCTTCTCGCAATTGGCTTGATTCAGCGGCCAATACAGGGTAGTTCTTCCGGGACGCCGCCATGAACCTTCACTCCCATTCCATTCCGTCCCTGCAAGGGGTACTGACCGTACCCGGAGACAAGAGCATCTCCCACCGCGCCGCCATTCTGGGCGGCCTGGCCAAAGGAGTGACGGAAGTGGACAATTTCCTGTGCAGTGAAGACTGCCTGAATACCCTGCGCGCCATGGAACAGCTGGGAGCGAAGGTGGAGGTGCTGGAAGAACGGGAGGGGTACGGCCCCGTCCGCTTCCGCATCACGGGCGTGGCCATGAAGCCCGCGGCCCCCGGACGGCCCATTGACTGCGGCAATTCCGGCACCGGCATGAGGTTGCTGGCAGGCATGCTGGCCGCCTGTCCCTTTGATTCCGAGATGTTCGGAGACGCTTCCCTGAGTTCCCGCCCCATGGGCCGCATCATGCAGCCGCTGGAACAGATGGGCGCACGGATTGAAGCCCGCGGCGCCAGGCCCGGCTGCGCGCCCCTGTTTATCCATGGCGGACGGGTCCACCCCATTTCCTACACGCTTCCCATGGCGAGCGCCCAGGTGAAAAGCGCCATCCTGCTGGCCGCCATGTTTGCAGACGGCGTTACCACCGTGCGCCAGCCCGCCGTCACCCGTGACCACACGGAACGCCTGTTCCGCCACTTCTGCGTGCCCTGCACGGTGGACGGCCTGACCGTGGGCACAACCGGCCCGGCCCTTCCCCTGGCCCATGACCTGACGGTTCCCGCAGACATTTCTTCCGCCGCCTTCTGGATGGTGGCCGCCGCCAGCCGTCCCGGCTCACGGCTCACGCTGCGCCAGGTGGGCCTGAACGATACCCGGAACGCCGTCATCAGCGCCCTGAAGAGGATGGGCGTGCGGATGGACATTGCCACCACCTCCCCGGAGGATGCGGGGGAACCGTACGGGGATATCACCGTGTACGGCTCGGGCGCCCTGCACGGAACCAGCCTGCTTCCGGAGGAGATTCCCAACCTGATTGACGAGATTCCCATCCTGGCCGTGGCCGGAGCCCTGGGCCAGGGAGATTTCATCGTCCGCAACGCCCATGAACTGCGCGTCAAGGAGACGGACCGCATCGCCACCACGGCGGCCAACCTCCGGCTCATGGGCGTGGATGTGGAGGAATTTGACGACGGCATGATCGTTCACGGCGGCACGGCCCTGAAAGGAGCGGAGCTTCCCAGCTACGGGGACCACCGCATTGCCATGAGCTTCCTGGTGGCCGGCTTCAGCGCCCAGGGAGATACCGTGCTGACGGATGCGGAATGCATTAATACGTCCTACCCGGGATTTGAACAGGATTTAAGGAAGTTTATTTAATCCTGTAAGCTCTCCCCCTTTTTCCTCCTTCACTTCCCTGGCGCGGCACCGTTCCAGCCAGCCGGGGAAATTCCATTGGTTGGGGAAGCCCAGGCACTGGCGCGGCTTGACGGGATTAATCCGGCAGCCGTTTTCCGTGAGCATCATGCAGGCGCCGTCCTCCGCGTCCCGGATGGATAATCCCTGCCTGTTGGCGCGCAGACGGCAGCATTCGTCAATGAACGCCTGCTCCTCCATATGCAGGAAACGGGAGATTTCCCGCACTTCATCCTCTTCTATGCACACGTCCCCTGCCCAGCGGCAGCACGCACCGCACCTGGCGCATTCATACCGCACCGCCTTTCCGCTTTCCGTCATGCGCCCCTCCCTAAGTGAAAATTCCCCGGATAACGCCTATGTTCATGTGGGCGTCCCTCCACCGCGGATTATTGACGGCGGTTTCAAAATCCTGGGGCAGTTTCCCGATGGTGCCGGGGGCCTGCGCCAGTCCCGTCAGGATCTGCCTGAGCCTGGAACGGGAGATGAGGGTGGGCTGATTGGTCCATTGGAATACTTCACTGTCAATGATATAGCCTTCATCAATCTTGGTGATGTACTTGGGGAAGCGCAGGTGGGGGTTCTGCTCCACATATACGCAGCGGCCGATGGACCGCTTGGAGCGGAACGGATGGAAGAAGCGCCGGAGGCTCTTGACCCAGTCCGGAGCCTCGGACAGCCCTTCCGCGTGCACCCACATGGTAGCCAGCTGTTCCACGGGATAAAAGTAGGAGTACGTGTAGGCGGCCTTGTAACGCGTGCTGCCCCGCCACGCATGACGCAGGCGCACCATGTCCGCCTGGCCGGACGCCAGCAGCTCCAATGCCCGCTTCAACTGCTTTTCCAGGGTTTCCCCGCGCAGATGCTCCCAGATCATGCAGTCATCCTCCGCCAGCAGGATATAGTCCGTATCCAGGGAGTTGACCGCCGTATGGAGCGCCCCTATAAAGCCGCCGTCCGCGGGGGATGCCTCCGCGGCAAGCCCGTAGGAAAGGGCCGTTTCACACACCTTGACCGCATTCTCCGGAAAAACGATGCAGGCCTCGTCAAAATATTCCAGCAGGCCTGCCCTGTCATAAGACGCCAGCGTCATGGCCAGCGTATACGGGGCATTATCACACAGCAGGGCCAGACCAACTTTTTTATCTTGAAAGAGAATTCCCATCACGTAGAACGTTTTTGGAGTCTAAGACAAGAGGAAGCCCGTTTCCAAGCAAAATAATTTTAAACAAATGTACTTTTCTCCCGCCGCTTTTCAGGCAAAGGGAAAAAACACCCCACCCCATTTCAACATCATGAAAGCATACGGTATTTTAAAGAATTCACTGCTGGCGGCAGCCATCGGCTGCGCCCTGTCCAGCTGCTATGACCCCTATTACGACAGTTTCAGCGTATCAGGCTCCTACAGCAGCGGAGGTTCCGGCGCGTCCTACATGTATGACAACGCCGGCTATCCCATTTACGGGTATTACGGGGGCAGGCCCATTTATGCCTATGACACGTTCGGCAGCCCCATTTACTCCATCAGCCTGATCCGGCCTAATTATTACATCCCCACGTGGGGCCCCGCCCCCTATTACCGCGGGCACTACATCCGGCCCCATTACTGCCGCCCCATGGCGCGTCCGCCCATGAAGCCCCAGTACAGGCCGGATCATTTCCGCCCGGACCACCGCCCGGGGGGCAACAGGCCGGTTCCCCAGCCAGGCAGGCCTGGCCACCGTCCGGACTTCGGCAAGCCCGGCAATCCCTCCCGTCCTCCCGCGGTTCATCCCGGGAACGGCCATAACCGTCCGGACCGTCCCGGAATCAGCCAGCCCGGCGGCAGCCACGGCAGACCGGACTTTGGAAAACCCAGCCGGCCTTCACGCCCTTCCGTAAGCAACCCCCACCGTCCCGGCGGCAATAATCCGGGCAGTTCGCACCGTCCGGGCATAAGCCGCCCGGAGGGCAACCGCCCATCCAGACCGGATTTCGGCCGTCCCAGCCGGCCTTCCACGCCGTCATCACGGCCAACCCCGTCCAATCCGGGCATGAGCCGTCCCGTCAGCCCGCCTTCCGTCTCCAGGCCTTCTTCCCCGCCGCCGTCCGCCAGCGCGCCCGTCCGGCCCTCATCTCCACCCTCTGCCGCGCCGTCACGTCCCTCCCCACGGCCTTCCAGTCCGGGCGGAGCCCATGGCCCGCAGAGGAGATAGCCGCCTCTGCAAGGTTCTTCCCGCAGGGCTGCCTTGAGAAGATTTAAAAAATCGGGAAAAAAGACAGCCCCGTTTATTACCTGCCTTTCCCAGGTAATAAACGGGGCTGAAAGCATGGTGTTCCCCGCCATGAACGGCTTGAGGAGGGGCGGCAGACCGCCTTATTGCTTTTTCCAGCGTTTCAGCGTGGGGAAAAACCGGCTCATTTGAGCAACGGCTTCCTCCCTGGTAAAAGAAGAGCCATTTTCCTTGTTGAACTCCTCCACAAATCCGGCGCAATGCTCAATCATCTCCTCCATGGTGCAATCTGAGGTAAAGGCTCCGTTTTGAAAGCAATAGCAGCAGTATTCCTCACTGGTGCTTCCGTCATGGCTGGTGCCGCAATCTTCTTTGCTTTTCAGAGGCATGCCGCAGCTTTGGCAGAATGGCGTGTTCATTAAAAGGGATTAAAACCCATCCGCACGCTTTTTTGAAGAAAAATGTTTCCTGGCGGAACAGGGCCCTTACACCCTGGAAAAAGGTATCCTGAGGGCAAACCGGCATCCGTGCCCGGAGCTTTCCTCCAGGCACAAGTCCCCGCCCATGCTCCGGGCCAGCTCCCGGGACAAAGCCAGCCCCAGCCCCACGCCCGGCTGTTTTCCGGCGGCTTCCTCCGCAGACCTGGAAAAGGGGCGGAACAGCTTGCCCTTCAGGGAATCGGAAACGCCTTTCCCTTCATCCTCCACGCGGATGACCAGAAAACGCTTCTCCGCCTTAAGCTCCACTTTCAGAATGCTTCCGTCAAACCGCGCGTACTTGGCGGCGTTGTCCGCCAGATTGTAGACGATCTGCTCCACGGCGGTCATGTCCGCCATCACGGCTTCCGGGTGCAGCTCCGGAGCCACGGAAAGCTGGGAGTCCATGCCGGCGGCCGCCAGCCGGGGGGAAATGCGGGCAATAACGGCGGAGGCCAATTCCGGGACAGGAATTTTTTCCGGATGGAGGGAGGCAGAATTTTTCTCCACTCGCGCATAACTCAATACATTGTCCACCAGATGCGTCAGCCTGCCCGCCTCGTTTTTCAGAATGTCCACATAATCCATTTCCCTGCCCTTGGGCACCAGGCCGGAGGAGAGCATTTCCGTGTACATGTTAAAGGTGGTCAGCGGCGTTCTCAGTTCATGAGTCACGGCGGAAACGAAGACGGCGCGGCGTTCGCTCAACCGGATAAGGCCAATCATGAAGCCGATGACGCCGCACAGGGCCAGAATGCCGCAGAACCACGCCATGGCGATGGAATTCCACACCGTGCGCAGGGAGTTGGCGGCCATGGGGGGCAAATTTCCCGGGTTCAGCATGGCGGGAATTCCAGCCAGGGTCAGATAGCTTTCCTCCCGGCCGTCCGCCGGCGCCAGGGTGGCGTCCGGCAAAATATCCGCCACGGATTCCAGAAGGTAGGCGGACAATTTATCCCAGTCCAGCCAGATGCCCTGCACCCATACCTGGCCGTGGTCTGAAATGCGGCGCGTCAGGAAGCATTCCTTCCCCTGCTGCCATCTGGGCTGGAGGGAGGAAATGGAGAGCTCCCTGTAACTTTCCAGAGTGCTGGCAATCCTTTCACGGCGGGTGACGGCCATCTCCGCCAAACTTTCCTGCGGCGGGCTTGCCGGAGCCGCCTTTTTTTCATGGACCTCAAACTGAACCCTCCTCCCGTCCAGAGACAATCCCCCGGCGCCTGTATCCAGAAGAGCCACAATGCCGCCGGAGCCGCTTTCCCGCTTTTTCCCGGCCTTCACGGAATCTGCATATCCCTTCTGATCCGGATTTTCCATGCCATTTACCGCCCTTGAAACGGTCATCCGGCCTGACACCTTAACATCCTTTTTCCCGCGTTGGAGGGATTCCGCGGCTTTCTTTTTTACCTTGACGCTGACATTGTACTCCTGCTGGCTGTTGGAAAGGTTTTTACGCATATTGTAGTCTTCCATTCCCTGCTGGAAGGCCTTCCGGCTTTCTACCGCCAGCTCCTGCGGCACGCTGTTTTTCTGCTGCTCTTTTCCGTCCGCGATGGTTACGGAAGAAATCTGCACCGTTTCCACCGGGGGAGAGACGGAAAAAACATCTGTCTGCGGCTGTATCACTTCCTCCCTGTCAATGGAGGAAGGCTGCGGAAAATTCTTCATGGCGTCCACCACATGGCTGCCCCAACCGGATTTTCCCAGTTGAATGACATATTCCAGACGCTCCGCACCTTTCTGGGGAGAGGAAACTTTCCCCTGCGGGTCTATCTGGAAATACAGCTTGGCAAACCCGGATAAATCCGGCATGGAACCCTCCTTCTTGAGGGATTCCGCCAGCGCGCCCCTCTGGAAATATTCTCCGGGAGAACGGTTGTTTTCCCCGGCAATCATGGAGGCCAGCAGGGAATCCATGCGCCACAGGGCCAGGCGGCTCTGCTCCACCAGGCGTATCTGGTGCGTTTCCGCCAGCCTGCGCTTCTCCGCGTCCAGCATGGAATGGCTGAGCCACCCCATCACCCCCAGCAGAATCAGCAGGCAGGACCACAACAGAAGATGGAAGGAAAAACGGCTGCTCATGCATCATCCTCCCAAATGTAGCCCTGCCCCCTGAGGGTGCGGATGACGGCCGCGTTCCTTTTTCCCATTTTTTCCCGCAAACGGGCGATCGTGGTGTCAATGCTCCGCGTTTCCACCAGCCGGGGGTCCATCTTCCAGACCCTCGCCAGGATTTCCTCACGGGTGATGATTCTTCCGGAATTGGCTGCCAGGTGGCGCGCCAGGTCAAATTCCTTGGTGGTCAGCACCACCCGCTCCTCCCCCAGAACCAGGGCGCGGGCGGCAAAATCCAGATACCCCTCCGGCAGCATGACGCGGTTCACGGCGCTGGGCCTTTCCGGGGACCGCCTCAGCACGGCCTCTATCCTGGCGAGCACCTCCAGCAGGCTGAACGGCTTCACCACATAATCGTCCGCCCCCAGCTTCAGCCCCTTCACCTTGTCCGCCTCCGCCCCCTTGGCGGTGAGCATCAGCACGGGAACGGTAGCCCGGTCTTCCCGGATGCGCCTCAGCAGGTCAAATCCGTTCGCTCCGGGCAGCACCACATCCAGCAGGGCCAGGTCATACTCTTCTGCATGGATCATCTCCAGGGCTTCATAACCGTCCCTGGCGGACAGCACGTCGTAGCCGGACACCGCCAGGGCGTCCGACAGGCCGTTTCTGATGGCATGGTCGTCTTCTACGACCAGAATGCGGTAGCGGTGCATGTATGCAGGGTAATCTATCAAATATAAACGTTCCGGTAAAACCGGTTTTTTCAGAAAGAAAAATCCTGCGGGACCGCCCGTACTCCCGGACAGCCCCGCAGGGCACTCATTTCTTCACTCTGTTATTTCATAGGGGAGTTTTTTCCTTCCGCTCCGTTCTCTTTCACAAAGGAAAACTGCTTTTTGGAAGCCTGCTTCCGTACGGCACGGATAATGGCGTCATCCAGGCTGTCCGGCCCGGCATTCCCGGAAACGCTCTGCTGCGCCTTCCACTTGGCCAGCCATTCGCTGCGCTGCGCATCCAGCTCCATCACCTTCTTTTGCAAGGCTCCGCGCTCTTCCGCCTTCTTTTTCACCACGGCCTCCACTTCTTCCGGGGTTTTGCCTTCCAGTTCCTTGGGAAGCTGCCTGGCGCCATTCAAATTACCCAGAGCCTTGGCGCCGTCCCGTTCATAAAGGTCCACCAGGTCCCAGGAGGTGTTGCGGTACGCCGCCTTGTTGGCCTTCGCCTTGACGCGGCCCGCGTAAGCCGTGGATGACAGCTCCCGGGCCAGCTTGTCCTGGCTTTCCTGCTTGCTCAGCCTTTCAGCCTGCACCTCCCGGGAACCGTAGGCCAGATACGTCCCGTTCAGGGAGGAGCTCAGCTTGGCAAGCTCTCCGTCATAGGGCGTTTCCGGGTCCGGGGGAGTGGCATTATGGTCAATATTCAGGAAACTGCCGTCCCCTTTCTTGGCTCCGTCCTTCCACAGGGCCGTATCCCGGTCCCCTGCATTCCCGCAATGAATGGTGTTGACGGTAATGCCCTTCGCCAAGCACCGCGCGATGGACTCCGCATACGGCACGCTGCCCTGGTTGAAGGGTTCATTGCCTGCAATGAACACCAGTTTCAGCGCATTGGGATCCTCCGTGTTCCATTTCAGCTCCTTCACGGCCCGGTCAATGACGGCGCCGCAGCATTCCGTGCCGCCGTTGGTTTTCAGCTTGAACAGCTCCTCGGAAACCTTGTCCAGGTCATCCGTGAGCGGAAGCACCTGGCGGATCCAGGCATCTTTGGAAGACAGCCCGTCATTTCCGTACTCATACAGGGCAATCCGGATGTCGGGCAATTTGCCGTTCTGGCGCGCCAGCGTCATGTCATTGACAATCTTCCACAGATACGTGCGCGCCTGGTTGATGAGCCCGGTCATGCTGCCGGAGGTATCCAGCAAAAGGGCAATCTGGATCACGGCGCGGTCATCCTTTTTTACAGCCGCCTGGTCCGGCGCGGCAGGCGTTCCGGAAGAAGCTTCCTCCTTCACGGGAACCACGCTGATCTTCATGCTGCCGGGAACGGCATCCTTTGCGGTGGTAATGGAATAAGCGGCTTCCTTCACCCCCTCAGCCTTCTCCCCTTTCACCGTACTTATGATGATGCCGGAGCTGGCGCCGTCCCCGCCCATGAACTCCATGGCAGGAGCCGTTCCCCTGGACTGTGTAATGACAACTACCTGTTCTTTTCCCTGAACGGCTGAAATTTCGTCAGAAACTCCTTCCTGTCGGGGCGTCACAATCATTTCCATCTTTCCGGAGTTATCCTTTTCCTGCGTCTTGATGGAATAGGCAGCTTCCTTGAACGCCCCTGCCTTATCCGTGGGAACGCACCCTGCCCCGGCGGAAACCGCCACTTTCCGGGTGAGGAGGGTTTCCGTCTTTGGAGTTACGCTGATCTCCATCTCTCCCGGAGCGGGCCCATTCCTGGTCGTGACGGAATAGGCGCCACTCTTCATTCCCTCAGCCTTTTCCGGTTCAGACGTGCTTATTTTCACGCAGGAGGCGTGCCCCATGGCGGAACTCACGGTAACGGAAGCCACGGATTTTTTCACCTCCTGCGCATTCCCCTGCCGTCCCGGCGTGATGGAGTATTTATCCTTTTCCGGCGCAACGGGGCGCCCGTTCGCGGGAGCGGCAGCGGATTCGCCATGCGAGCAAAGTGCTCCGGCGCCCAGCAGCCCCAATGTACATGCAATAATATGGTTCATGATTGTTGATTATTATTTATTTGTTTGTTCGTTTACGGAAAACTGTTCTGCATCAGCACGGTTTCTCCATCCAGGAGAAGCATCACGGAGCCGTCCAGGGCCAGGAGCCCCTGGCGGTTGGTCTTAACCAGCTTGTCCGCCACGGCGGCATATTCCGGCGTGCCCACCTGGACCGTCCTCACGGCGCGGCCCCTGTCCGGACGGGAAAGCACCGTGTTTTCCATCCAGACCCCGTTCCTGTTAAAATATCCGTTCTGCGCAATTTGCGCCGTATGGAGGAAGGAAACGGCACGGCCCCTGCGGTCCAGCTGGATATTGTACTTGTTCAGGGTCAGCTCCTTCTTCTTGGCTACGGCATTCTCCTGCAGGGAAATCGCATCCATCCCTTCCCGCGACTCCTGCATCACTCTTCCCATCTGCCCCCTCAGCGGGGAAGTTCCCGGAACGTGCCATGAACCGGAACTCCCGTCATCCGCAAAAAAGGCGGTGGCTGAACTCATGATCCCGAAATCCCGTGAAAGCCGCATAATTTCCTCCGTCAATTCCAGTGTTTCAGGATAATTCCTCAGCTCTCCCGTACCGGAAGAATCTTCCCCCATATCCATCAGGGCCGTTTCCAGACTGCCTATTTTACGCGCGGCCCACAGCCGGGCCACAAAATCATCCTTCATGCTGGCGATGCGCTGCGGGTCCACAGTGATGGAAAAAGTCCATTCCGTGTTATTCCGGTCCACACAGGTTCCCTTGACCAGAAACGGTTCCGTACCTATGTACCTGCCGGCCAGCACGGCGGGGGCGCCGGAATAAATATCCGGCAGCGTCCCGGAGGGAATGGCGTCCTGCATCCTTCCCGGCTGTTCCCTGCCATCCGGAGAACAGACGGTATAGCGGACCTTCCGGAAAACAGGGCCGTACAACTGCCGGAACACCTGCCCCAGCTTGACCTCAAGGTTTTCTCCGGAAAGAACGTAGGACGGCAGCCCTCCGGAAATTTCAGCCATGCGCCTCAGCAGGGGGGCATTCACGTCTTCCCCCACTCCGATGGTGAAAATGCGCCTCTCCGCCTTGTTCCCCTCTCCCGCCAGGGCCACAATGTCTTTTTCAGAAGTGCGGCCGATCGTGGGAAGGCCGTCCGTCAGGAAAAGCACCACGGGCAGCATCCCCTCATGGGAGGGCTGGGCCAGCGCGGCGGACAGAGCCTCATGAACGTTGGTGCCGCCCCTCGCCACCACGGCGTCCAGCCAAGCATGAGCCGCTTTCTCCGACTCGCCGCTTTTTTCCACAGGAGCCGCCTCAAACAGGTTGACCCCTTCATTATAAGTGATGATGTTGAAGCGTTCTCCGGGATTCAGGCCGGAAACAATCTGTTTGGCAGCTTCCTTCATGCTGGCCAGCTTTTCCCCCCGCATGCTGCCGGACCTGTCCAGCACCAGCGTGACTTCCCGCAGGATGGAGTTTGCGCCGGGAGTGCCGTCCTTGCCCACCATCGCCAGGAAATAGCCGTTTTTGCCGCCTTCCGCGTCAGGAGAAGCATAAATGCTGGTATCCGGAGCGGCGTGGGCTTCCCCCTTTTTTCCGCGCGCCTCCAGCCATGACAGGCGGAAGGGCCCGGGGCTCATCCTCTCCTCCGCCAGGGTCAGAACCACGGTTCCATCCTCCAGCTCATGGCGCTTCATCTGATGGGAGGGGGTGAAAACGTTGCCCGGAGCGCCCTTTCCGGGGGCCAGCTCCACCCTCACCGTCCACGGCGCGCCGCCGGACAGGGCTTCCGTTCTGGGCAGGACATAATCCAGACGGTGGTCCGTGGGGGCCAGCAGTTGTTCGTAAACCATGCCCAGTTTCACGGAAGACCGGGGCGGCACCGGAAACACGCTGGTCCGGATGGCGCCATAGCCCGCAAATTCCAGCAGGGCCGGATCTTTTCTGCGCGCCACAATGCGGTCATACAGGCGGCGGGCTTCTGCCGCAGGCATCAGGGACGCCTGCCAGGCCGTCTTTCCGTCCCCGTAATAAAATCCCTTCACCACCACGCCTTCCGGAACGGGCAGCAGCAACTCCGCCTCCGCGGGGGAGGAACCGTCATTGCGCACATTCAATTCCAGAGTGGTCACGGCGCTGCGTCCGTTCACCAGAACGCGGGCGTTCACCTTTTCCATCCCCACCGCCTGCCGGACCGCCCGGTCCGCCGGGAGGATGACGCGCCTCTGCGGCAGGATGATGTTCCGGACAGCCAGCCTGTCATCAGCATCCCGGGAATGGGCCGGAACGGCTATTCCCGCGCATACGGCTATCAGGCACCACATGATGTTCATGCCTCCATAATGCCGGAAAAATCCATCCTGTGTGTTACAATCAGGTTACATTTTAAAAACCCTTTTTCCCACGGCTGAAAAATAAAAGAACCGCCTTCCCTGAACGGGCGGCGGCTCTTGACATTCAATAAAGAGGAATCAATTTTAATGCATCAGTCCAGCTCCCAGCAGAACCAGGGTCACGATGCCGATGGCGATGCGGTACCAGCCGAACACGGCAAAACTGTGCTTTTGGAGGTAGGAGACCATCCACTTTACGGCCAGCCATGCGGACAGCCAGCTCACGACCGTTCCCACGGCCAGGGCTTCCCACCCGAAGGCTTCCAGCATCAGCGCCCCATCCTTGTACGCGTCATGCGCCGTAGCCGCGCCCAGGGTAATCAGGCCCAGCAGGAAGCTGAATTCCACGGCGGCCTCCACGCTCAGCCCCACGAACATGCCTCCCAGCATGGTCATCAGGCTCCGGCTGGTGCCGGGAACCATGGCCACGCACTGGAGAGCGCCCACCGTCAGGGCCTTGGCCGGAGTCAGGCTTTCAATGGAGGCGCCGGAGTTCCCCTCATTGGAACGCCCCTGCCTGGCGCGCCAGGCGCAGTACGCCAGAATCACGCCGCCGCCCACAATCCAGGAATAGGCCACCGTGTACGTATTGAACAGGTATTCCTTAATCAGGGAGGCGCAGCACAGGCCCACCACGGCGGCGGGAAGGAAGGCCAGAATAAGGTTCACCAGCAGCTTCAGCCCGGCGGGATTATTGCCGCGCAAGCCCTGCGCCATGGCCTTCACCCGGGGGAAATACAGGCTCAGCACCGCCAGGATGGCCCCGCCCTGGATGCAGACGGCCAGGGCGTCCAGAGCCTCCTTGCTCTGGGACATGTTCAGCAGGGATTCCGTCAGGAGAAGGTGTCCGGTGGAGCTGACCGGCAGGTACTCGGTCAGGCCTTCTACAATGCCCAGGATGATGATGTCCAGGAGATTCATGTTAATGGCGTCAGTTGGATGTGTTTTTAGTGGTTGTAGGGAGAATTGTCATTGTTGAAGTCTTCTTCAAACCGGGCGACTTCCTCCCGGGCGCGGGCGGCCTCCTTGCGCTCATGCATCCAGGCCAGGATGATGCATATTTCATACAGCGCATACATGGGAACGGCCATCAGCATCATGGTGGCTACGTCCGGCGTGGGGGTGATGACCGCGGCCAGGATGGCGATCGCCACAATGGCGTAGCGGCGCGTGGCCTTCATCATGTCATAGGTCAGCACGCCCAGCTTGACGAAAGGCATCACCACCACGGGCAGTTCAAACGCCAGGCCGAACATCAGGATCATCTGCGTGGCGAAGGACAGGTAATAGCCGATGCGCCATTCATTGGAGATGCCGAATTCCAGGGAATACGTATAAAAGAAGGTGAGCACCCTGGGGAGCACGATGAAGTAGCAGAACAGCGTTCCTGCCAGGAACAGGCCGAAGCCGACCGCCATGCACTTGTACAGCAGCTTGCGCTCATGCTCCAGCAGCCCCGGAATAATGAACTGGAGCAGGAAGTACAGCAGCAGGGGGAAGGAGATCACCACCCCGGCATACAGGGAAAGCTTGATGGTCAGCATGAACGCCTCCCCGGGCTGGAACGCGCTCATCATCTTGAGCGCCCCCCGTCCCGTGCCGTCCGTCAGAATGGCCTCCTTGGCAAACAGGGATTCCGCCAGTTCCCGCACCGTGGAGCTGGGGCTTCCCTCTCTGATGAACATCTCCTTCCTGTCCTCCGGCAGGGGCTCCGCGCCGCGGAGCACCAGGGCCGCCTCCGTCAAGTCCGCCAGGGACGGGGAAATCTGCCGGAGAAGCAGTTTCCGCTGGGCGCCGTCCAGGCTCATCATGGCCGTGGCCGTTTCCTTGGCCTTTCCCCAGGCGTCCAAACCGATTCCCGCGGGCAGGTGGGATTCCTCAAACATGTCCCACACCTGGTTGACGGGGCGCCTCAGGATGTCCATCAGATTGGACGCGAACCCGGCGCACAGAATCGTGCTGACGGTCAGGCACAGGGCCATCCTCAACAGCATGGTGCGCAGGTCGTCCAGATGCTCCAGAAAAGGCTTTTCCTCATCTTCCCGCTCAATCTGCCACTTCTCCCGCAGACGGAATATGTGCTTTAAAAAGAACACGGCGTTAAATGAAACCTAAAAGCCCCTTCCAGGCAAGCCGCAAGGGCGACAACGCCGTAAAAAAAGCCCCTTCCCTCTTCCCTTCGCCGCGCCGCCCTTTTTTGGCATGCACCCCCTGTATCTGCTTGACGCGGGCAGGCAGGCCCTTACTCTCTTACCCATCATGAGTCACGTCAGAACAAGATTCGCACCTTCCCCCACGGGCTACCTCCACATCGGCGGCGCGCGCACCGCCCTGTTCAACTGGCTGTTCGCCCGCAAGACGGGCGGCACCTTCATCCTCCGCATTGAGGATACGGACAACGCCCGCAACACGGAGGAAGCCACCCGCGCAATCTTCACCGGCATGGAATGGCTGGGCCTGGACTGGGATGAAGGCCCCATGAAGGGCGGCGACTGCGGTCCCTACTTCCAGAGCCAGCGCAACGATATTTACGACGCCTATTTCAAGAAGCTCCAGGACGCCGGACGCGTGTACGAGGAGGACGGCGCATGGCGCTTCCGCTTTGACCGCTCCAAGCCCGTCACCTTCCATGACCTGATCTGCGGAGACATCACCATTGACTACCGGGACGCCTCCAACACGCCGGACATGGCCATCCGCCGGGCGGACGGCTCCTACATCTTCCACTTTGTCAACGTGGTGGACGACATTGAAATGAAGATGACCCACGTCATCCGCGGGGAAGACCACATCATGAACACGCCCAAGCACATCCAGCTGTTTGAGGCCTTCGGCGTCACTCCCCCGGTCTTCGCCCACATGCCGCTGATCCTGAACCAGGACGGTTCCAAGATGTCCAAGCGCGACGTGGGCGCGGCCCTGGGCACATATCCGGAAGAAGGCTTCCTGCCGGAAGGCGTGATGAACTTCCTGGCCCTGCTGGGCTGGTCCCCCAAGGACGACACGGAAATCTTCTCCCCGCAGGAGCTCATTGAACGCTTCTCCCTGGAAGCCGTCAACCACTCCGCCGCCAAATTTGACATCACCAAGTGCCGCTGGGTCAACCAGCAGCACATCATCGCCCTGGCTCCGGAGGAATTCACGGCCCAGGCGCGGCCCTTCTGCCTGAACGCCGGGCTGCCGGACTCCCCCATTCTGGATGACGCCATCGCCACCGTGCAGACGAAGGTGCAGACGCTGGCGGAAGTGCCGGACAAAATCCGCTTCTTCTTTGAACTCAGCATGGACCCGGAAGCCGTTGCCAAGGTCCAGCCGGAAGCCCTGGAACTGCTTTCCAAACTGGCGGACAGGCTGGAGCAGGAACCGGAATGGGACGGCCATGAACTCATTGGCGTGCTAAAAGCCTTTGCCAAGGAAAACGGCGTGAAGATGGGAGCCGTCATGTTCCCCGCCCGCGTGGCCCTCACCGGGCTGAGCGGCGGACCGGACCTCTCCTCCGTCTTCTCCCTGCTGGGCCGGGAGGAATCCGTGCGGAGAATCCGTGCGTTCTTCCTGAACTGATTCCCGCCGGGAACGGTCCTTCTTTCAAACGCTCCGGACATCCCTCCGGAGCGTTTCCTGTTTCCGTCAGGACAATCCCAGGAAGTAGGAAGGGTTGGCCGTCATCAGCTCCCGCCTTTCCTGCTCCGTGAACGTGTTCCGGAAATTCTCCATGTACTCCTTCATCCCGTCCAGGAAAAGAAGGTTCAGATAAAAATCACTGCCGAACAGGAATTTGCGGCGCACCTGTTCCGGAGCCCTGAGGAAGTACTCCCGCATCTCCCTGAGCCTGGACGCTTCCGTAATGCAGGACAAATCCGTATGAAGGCCGGGGAACTTCTCCATCATGCCGTAAATCAGTTCCGTCCACTCCGTGCCCTCGTCCTGGCAGCCAAAGTGGGCCAGGTTCAGCCGGAGGCGCGGAAAAGCCTCCATTACCTTCTCCCACAGCCGGGGATGGTTCAGGAGTTCCGCCTTCTCCTTCACCCGGAGCTTGTCCGTCAGGCGGTAGTGCCTGAATTCCAGAACGCCGTCATGCGGAACAACCTCTCCATTCCGGTAAACATGGCCGTGCACCATGATGGAAGGGGAAAAACTGGCAAAGCCGCCGCCGGAGCAATGGGCCGTCAGCGGCGCCCCGTGCCGTTCGCAATACTCGTACAGGGCCATCAGCGCCGGGTCCGTAGGGGAATAGCCATTGGGGCAGTACAGCTTGAAGCCGTAAAAACCGCCCTTCCCGCCCAGCCTTGGAACCAGCCTGTCCGTCAGGGGGGAAACATCAATCGTCCCGTCCGGACCGTGCACGCAGTTGCCGGGGCGGCGCGGGTCCACCACGTAAAACGGAAGCACCCTGCCGGGATGCGCCGCCGCCAGTTTGAGCAGTTCTTCCTCCTGCGCCCGGAACGCATCCCGTTTTCCCAGGGAAAGCCGTTCCGTCTTTCTGGACAGGCGGCGGAGAGCCTGCTTCATCTCCCCCAGCTCCCTTCTCTCCCCCTTCCCGGCGCGGGACGCCAGCTCATCAAGTTCCTTCCGGAGCGCGGCCCATTCCTTCCGCGCCGCTTTTTTTACATTCTTCTTATACCCCTTGCGCCGCCGGAGTCCATCGGAACACCCGGCGCCCTTCATGCAGTAATCCAGGTCAAACATCAGCGGCACGACGGTATTGCAACCGCCCTCTGCCAGCAGCTTGCCGTAAATATTCTCCGTATCCATCAAGCCCGTCTTGAAAAAACGGATGATCCTCTTCAACTCGCTGATGCCTCCCGCCGTTTCCAGACGCGCCCGCGTTCCCCGTGGACGCATGCGGGAAAGGATGAAATCCACCAGGAGCCTCCAGGAAAGAACCTCGTGGTTGAATAAATGGCAATGGGCGTCTATGGTTAAAATTTCCGGCTCCTTCATACAATTCATGGAATTATTCTCATATTAACCAATATTCCGTTAAAAAATCAATCATGAAATCAATAAGGGCATGGAATGCCGGTTCCTGAAAAAGCGGCCGGACGAGGCGCCGGAAAGCGCGCGCCTTCCCCCCGCAAAGCCGTCTCAGGCAGCGGGGGAATATAGCCTTGACCGTAATGCCCCCAGCCCCTAGAACTGGAACCGTTCATGAGCATCCCTGATTACCGGACGTTTTTCCGCTGCTGCGCCGCCTTCCTCCTGGCGGGTTTCCTGGCCATGGGCCACGCTGCGGCACAGCAGGTTGACGCGCCCCCCGCCGTTCCGGAACAGGCGCGGGAAACGCCCCCCGCGGAGCCGCAGGCGGCGGAACCGGACCATACGGAAATGGACACCGTCATCATGGCCCTGTGCCATGAAATAGCCATCCTGAAAAAGAATGAAGAGAAGAGGATGGCCATCCGGGAGACGCTGGTGAAGGAGGCGGACGACACCTACAATTACTTTGACACCAGGGTTTATGAAATGTCCGCCGTGCTCTACGCGCTGGACGACCAGAAAATCTTTACGCTGGCCTTTTACTGCAAGGCCGCCACCAGCCTGGTGAAGCAGTACTACTCCCGGAGGCCGGACTTCCAGGGGCAGGAAGAGCGGCTGGACAAGGAAATAGGGCGCATCAAAAAACTGATGGAATCCCTGGAGGAAGTGAATACGGACAACCTCTCGGAACCGTCCCTGGTAAAGAGGGATGAAGCCCTGTACACCTGCCGCTCCCTGGAGGAAGCCCTTCAAAAGGAAAAGGAGCAGATCAGCTACCTCAAGGAGCTGTTCAACAGCATGACGGCAAAAATAGACATCCTGAACAATGAAAGCGGCAAGCTGTTCACCTCCCTGTTCAACCGGGTATTCTACACCCCGTCCAATGCGGCCAAATACATCTTCCTGAAGCCGGTCAAGACTTATGAAGTGTGCATGGCGGCGTGGGAAACCTCCGCGGACAGCAAGCTCCAGCTCCCGTCTGACCCGCAGACGCTCAAGCACTACGGCTTCATCCTGCTGGGCATCATCTTCTGCTCCTACTGGCTTTCCCGCTTCATCGTCTTTCTCGGTTTCAAAAAAACGCTGGAAAAGACGGGCCACGTCAACAAGCGCCACGCCTTCACCAACGTCACCACCATCCTCATCGTGGCGCTGGTCCTCGTCATCTCCTCCCTGCGCACGCCGGACTACCTGCTGAAAAGCGCGGCCTCCCTGGGCGCGGAATTCCTCCTGCTGGTCAGCGCCATCCTGTTCTCCCTGGTGACGCGCCTCAAATACGGCACCATTAACGCCGGCATACGCATCTACATGCCCTACCTGCTCCTGGGCGGCTTCTTCATGCTGCTGCGCATGTTCATGGCCCCCAACATCATCGTGGATATCTTCATGCCCGTCCTGTTCACGCTGGTCTCCCTCTTCTCCCTGCTGACCTGGGTGCGCCAGAGGCACAAGCTGCCCCGGCTGGACCGCTTCTTCGCCACCATCTCCCTGGTGCTCACCATCCTGGGCAGCGGCCTGTGCTGGGCCGGGTTCAGCTTCATGGCCTTCCTGGTGCTGATGACGTGGATCATGCTCATGACCAGCATCCTGCTCCTGGTGGGGCTGTGGGACCTGCTGCACCACTATGAAAACCACCGCAAGGAACGGAACAAAAAGGACATCGTGTGGTTCCGCCCCTTCGTCTCCAAGCTGGTGCTCCCGTGCCTGGCCATCTTCCTCATCCTGTTCAGCCTCATCTGGCCCGCCGCCACCTTCGACATGGGGGACCTCATCATCAGCAAAATCTTCGCCACCACGGAAGTCAAGGACCTGCTCACCTTCAGCTGGAGCCACGTCATCACGGTCATCCTGATTGCCATCGTGCTCAACTACCTGATCTTCATCGGTAAAAACACCCTGTATGAAATTTACGGGGAGGACTATGAAGTGGGCATCATCCCCACCTTCATCACCCTCTCCTCCCTGTTCCTGTGGGGGCTCTTCGTCTTCACGGCCCTCATCATCATGGACGCCAACTACAACGGGCTGCTGATGGTCATGGGCGGCTTGAGCATGGGCATCGGCTTTGCCCTGAAAGACACCATTGAAAACATCATCAGCGGCCTGTCCCTGATGCTGGGCCGCCTGCGCCAGGGGGACATGATTGAATGCGACGGCTACCGGGGGCGCGTCTCCTCCCTGGGCTATCGCTCCACCATGATTGAGACGCTGGACGGCTCCATCATCGCCTTCCAGAACTCCCAGCTCTTCAACAAGAACTTCCGCAACATGACCCGCAACCACAAGTTCGAATGCTCCAAGGTGGAAGTGGGCATCTCCTACGGAACGGATGTGGAGCGGGCGCGCGGCATCATTCTGGAAACGCTCTCCTCCCTGCCCTTCCTCTCCAAGGTGAAGAAAACCAGCGTGGTGCTGGACAGCTTCGGGGACAGCTCCGTCAACCTGGGCGTGTGGGTATGGGTTCCCGTCATGACGAAGGCATCCAGCCTTTCCACCGTGCGGGAAAACATCTATAATGCGTTCAACGAACACGGCATCTCCATCCCCTTCCCCCAGCAGGACCTGTACGTGAAGGAATTCCCCGGCAGGGAACCCGTTCAGGAAAAAGACGCCGCCGCGCAGGAAAACTGAATCTCCACTACAACACAACATCAACCATCCATGTCCGAACCTCTGACTCTACTCGGCTCACAAAGCTCCTTCTTCACCAGCCCTGACGACGCCAAGCTGGAATCCTTCCCCAACCGCGGCACGCGTCCCTACACCATCACGCTGGACACGCATGAATTCTCCTCCCTCTGCCCCGTCACCGGGCAGCCGGATTCCTGCCACCTGGTGATCACCTACGTTCCGGACGAAAAATGCGTGGAAACCAAATCCCTTAAATACTACCTGGCCTCCTACCGCAACTACCCGGCCTTCAATGAACAGATCGTCAACCGCATCACGGATGACCTGGTGGCCGCCATCTCCCCCCGGTGGCTGAAGGTGGAGGGCCGCTTCTCCCCCCGCGGCGGCATCCAGCTCACCGCCATGGCGGAGCACAACCCGGAAAACCGCCCCCTCTAACGCACCGCCATGGACAAGACGGAAACCGCCGTGCTGCTCAGCGGAGGGCTGGACTCCAGCGTAGCCCTGCACTGGGCGCACCGGAACCACCGCGTGCGGGTGGCCCTCAGCTTTGACTACGCCTCCAACCACGCGGAACGGGAGCTGGAATGCGCCGCCTGGCAGGCCGCCAGCCTGGGCATAGAACACCGCGTGATTGACATCTCCGCCATCTCCGCCCATTTGAAATCAGCCCTCCTCTCCGGCGCGGAAGACATCCCGGACGGCTCCTATGACGAGGAGCTGATGAAGCAGACCGTCGTCCCCTTCCGCAACGGCATCTTCCTGTCCATCGCCGCCGGAGTGGCGGAAAGCTGCGGAGCGCAGCAGCTCGTTATTGCGGCCCACTCCGGGGACCACAGCATTTATCCGGACTGCCGGGAGGAATTCATGGCCGCCATGACGGAGGCCGTCCGCCTGGGGACCTATGCCGGGCTGGGCATCCTGCGGCCCTTCATCCACACGTCCAAGGGGGGCATCGCCGCCATGGGCCATGAACTGGGCGTGGACTTCTCCCGCACCTACTCCTGCTACAAGGGCGGCCCCGTCCACTGCGGCGCCTGCTCCACCTGCATGGAACGCCGGGAAGCCTTCCGGGAAGCGGGAATCCCGGACCCGACGGTTTATGCGCCTGCGGCGCAGCGGCCAGATACCAGGGATTAAATATTAAAGGAAAACTCCCGGCCTCCGGCCAGTGGAATAAACCTACTCACCTGTCACTTCGGGAAAATGCCCGGAAAGGGCCTTCCGTACTCTTGCCGCCACTTCCTCCTTCCCGGCGTCCGCGTCCACGCGGAGCATCCAGGGTTCATGGATGGAGGCGAATACATTGCGGCAGGCCGCCAGGCCCGCCTCCGTTTCAAAAGCGTCGCGTTCCCCACGGCTCCCGATGCGCTCCAGCGCCACGGAAACGGGAATATCCAGCCAGACCACGGCGTCCGGCACCGGGGCAAACTCTTCATTGGCGGCGCGGATGACGGAAGTATCCACCCCCCGCGCGCCCTGGTAGGCCATCATGGAAAGATAATAACGGTCCAGCAGGACCCACGCGCCGCGCGCCAGCGCAGGGGCGATCAGCGTCTCCACATGCTCCCGCCTGTCTTTCAGGAATAACTCTACCTCCTCCTCCACGGAGAGGCGCCCCGTCACGGCGGAATCCCGGAGCATACGGCCCCACTGCCCGCGCGTGGGCTCAAAACTCTGCACCACTTCCAGCCCCTGCCCCTCCAGATGCTTCCGCAACTGGCCGATGTGGGTGGACTTTCCGGTGCCGTCAATGCCCTCAAAGACGATCAGACGGCCCTTTCTCTCTCCGGTAAAACTCATGACTCAAACGTGTAGCGCTGTCCCGGCACGGGCGCGATGATAGTGGAATCCGGCATCTTGGCGGAAAGCGTATCATGCATCCACTCCACGGCGTCCGGATCACCGTGCACCAGAACCACCTGCCTGGGATTCAGCTTCACGGCATAATCAACCAGGGCGTCACGGGTGGCGTGCCCGGAAAAGTCAAAACAATCCACGGTACAGTTGCGGCGCACCGGCTGGCCCTTGGGCCGCATCTTCACCAGTTCCCCTGCCGGAGCGGCCCTCAACTGGCCTGCCGGGGAATCCGGATCCGCATACCCCACAAAAAGAATGGCGTTTTTCTCATGCGGAAGAACCTGCTCCGCCATCACGTTGGAGAGCGTGTTCTCCGTCATCATGCCGCTGGAAACCACGTAAATATTACCGGGGGAACATACCAGGGGCGCCTTTCCCTTGCGCGGCAGGGGCACGGTCTTGATCTCCTCCTTCAGCTTGAACTCATGGTCATGCCTGCGGGTCAGCCCGGCAAAACGGTCGTACAGCAGGGAAACCTTGGCGCTCAACCCGCCGAAGTACACGGGCGTATTGGCGGGAATCACCCCCTGCTGCTTGAAACGGTGGATATTGAACAGCATCTCCTGGCTCTTGCCGATGGCGAATACCGGAATCAGTACCGCGCCGCCGCGTTCCAGCGTCTCCGCGATCGCCTTGCCGAACCGCACCATCTCCTCCGGGCGGGAATAATGGGCGCTGCGCTGGAAGCCGCCGCGCGTGCACTCCATAATCAGCGTATCAACGCCTGATTCCGGAAAATCCGCGCCGGGAATCATGCTCTGGTCCTCAAACTGCACATCCCCCGTATAAAACACGGTGTGGCCGCTCTCGCCCTCCAGCATCACGCCTGCGGAACCCAGAATGTGCCCGGCGTCATAAAACGTAGCCAGCACGTTCTGGCGGAACCCTACGCGGAACACCTCGTTGCAGGACTTGGCATGCCAGGCGTCGCTCAGCCTGTCCAGGTCGTTATGGGTGAAAAAGGGATACTCCACAATGCCCAGGTCCAGCCTCTTGGAGCTCATCACATTCACGGAATTGTGCAGCATCACTTCAGACAGGGCGGCGGCGGCGGGCGTCATGAACACATCCGCCGCGGGCTGCTTCTCCTGAAGCACGGGCAGCGTTCCCAGGTGGTCCAGGTGGGAATGGCTTAAAAAAACGGCTTCCACGGAATTGGGCTCCATGGAATCAAAATCCGGCATGGCCACCAGCCCCTCCCTCTTGGGGTGCATCCCGCTGTCAAGGATGATCCGGGTACCGTCCATCTCAAGCAAATAGCAATTGGCTCCAATCTCCTCGGCCCCGCTGATATTCGTAAAACTGATCATTATATGCGGCAGGAGAGTACCCCGCGCCCTCCGCCGTGTCAATGCCGCCTTCATGTTTGCGGGAGCAGGACGGCCCCGTTCCCGGGAATGGCCGCGAATCAAGGGAAAACCGCCCTGTTCCATATTCCGCGGAACAGTCCGGCCCCCGGAATTCCACACAAACCGCTTCTATGGCAGCATCATTTCATAATCAACGTAGTCCCCGGAAAACGCGGTGCGGCTCTCATTCCCCCTTGTTCCGCAAACGTTAAAACCCACGCTTTCATACATTCGCCGGGCGGGAAGCATCCGGGCATTCGTGGTGACGACTATTTTCCCCGCATCCTGCCCGGCGATTCTACGGAGCGCTTCCCGGAGCTGAACCGCGCCGTAACCATTGCCCTTATGGGATGATATGATGCAATTGTGGCCTATTTCCACATATTCAGGCATCTTTCTGGGGTCCCATGACGCCAGCCCGACGGGTTTGCCATTCAAGACAGTGATAAAACCATACCGATCCGCAATCCGGGGGTTATCAAAGAAAAAATCATCAAACTCCTTCCAGTCTGCGCCGCAGCACTCCTGCCACCGGGAGTCAAAGGAATAGGCGTCCGACAGTAATTCAAACAGTATCCCGCGATTAAACTCGCTCACTTTTCTGAAATGCATGGCCATGGCGTCTTCTTGATCAATATTCCGTTATGTTCACGGGGATCCATGCCATTCTTTTTTCCGGATAAGACCCGTAGTCAAAGCCGGAAAAAACAGAACTCACGACAATGGCGTGATCAATGCAGAAATCCCATTGCAGCTTGCCGCTCCTGCACGTGAAGCCCACCAGGCTCCATGACCAGGATGTCGGCGAATCCGCCTCCAGCAGGACGCCGCAGACCGGGTATTGGGAAAAAAAACCAAGTGAAGGATTATCCTGCAAAAGGCTTTTGATGCTCCGGGGGACGGTGATTTTTGCATCAAGCACCAGCTCCTCCGCGTTTGACGCATCAACATCAATCTTCCATGCCCTGCCTTCCACTGCGTCACACATGGTGAAAAACAAAAAAGCATGGATGAAAAAATATAAAATTTTCATGGGATTATATAAGAACGGCCATGGAAGCCAGGGACACGATCCTTATATGGGGGAGCCCGTCTCTTTTTTCAAGTAATTTTTTCATGGTAAATAAGATAACGGATGTTCTAAAGTGGCAATCCTGAACCGACCCGCATTCTTCCGCCATACCGGTTAATTTCTTCAAACTCATGGGCTCCTTGACCCAGCAGGAAATTGTTCAGGCTTGATATGGAACAGTCCCCCTTTCCTCTCTACCGGTTTGCATGTCATGAGGCGGGTATCCGGGAAAGACGCCTTCCTTATGCAACGTAATTGCCGTCAACAACCCAGCCCCTGTTGAACAACGGAAAACCTGGCCCCTGCGGCATCCGGGAATTGCTCTGGACGCAGCCGGGGGCGCATGAGATAATTTTTATGTCACCCTTCCAGCCCCCCATGAGCAGCAAGCTTCCCATTCCGCCCCACGGCCCCAAACAGCAATTCCTGGCCAGGGCCATCAATTATTTCCGCAGCCGGGAAGGAGAACCGCGCCTTTTCACCAAACGCAAGCTTGTTCTCCTGGTACTGACGGCGCTCTACGCCTTTTCCCCCATTGACCTGATTCCGGATTTCATTCCCGGAGTAGGCCAGATAGACGACCTGACCGTCATCGCCTTTGCGTTCCTGGCCATGTTCCTGCCTCCCATCAAAAAGGATGGCTCCCATGAAGACCCGGAACCCTGAGTTCCCGTCCCGTACAACGTTTCATGAGTGATACCCCCCCATCCTCCTTCCTGCATTCCCCTGCTGTCGTCGTTCTGGTTAAAGGCGCCGTCCTGATCGGGGCTCTGGCCGTGTTGTTCTGGGGCGTGCGGTCCTGCATCACCGCCCCGGTGGAAAAACCGATGGAGGTGGCGGAAAAATTGATTGAAGCAGGCAGGGAGGTAGGCCTCACCCTGATCAACAAGGGGTTTTCTTCCGACCACGGCGGCGTGGCCCTGATCGTGCAGAAGGATGAAAAAGTAGCCAATCTGGTGACCGTGGAACGGACGTTCGAGTATGAATACCGCTATTCCACCACGTGGTGGTGGAGTAAAAAGACGCTGGTCCTGAAAGCGGCCTACCGCGCCCACGGGGGCATCGACCTGGAGGGGCCCGAGCCGCTCCGGATCATCATTCCCGCGGAGAACAAAGGCCCCATTACCGCGGAAGGACTTCACGGAAAACTGATTTCATGCGAGATGGTGGAAGGCACCCTCCGCGTTGTAAAGGATGACGCCGGAATCTGGAACAGGCTGACTCCTGAGGACTCCGCCATCGCCGTCAACCAGTTGAATGAAAGCGCCCGGAAGCACATCATGGAGAGCGATTTAAAACGCCAGGCGGAAGAAAATTTCATGCGCCGCCTCCGTGAGGAAGCCCGGCAGCCGGAAGAACAGCCCGGAAAAGACCGCTGGTTCTGATTGTACGCTCATGGAGCCCGGCAAGCCCCTGTGTCACCTAAAACCAGCGTGAGGGGCGGCGGATATTTTTTAAAAGAGGCACGCCCCGCGGCCGTCTCCCGGTTCAGTTGCCGCAGAAGTACGCGGCGTTCCCTGCCGTTCTTTTATCTTGCCAAAACGCGCTGGGTCCTATAAAGGAACGCACGTCATGGCCAATTTAACATTCACCCCTCCCACGGACGGCGCAGCCGTCACCATGCAGAACGGCAGGCTTTGCGTTCCGGACAGGCCCGTCATTCCCTTCATCATCGGTGACGGAACCGGGCCTGAAATCTGGGCGGCGGCTTCCCGGGTGATTGACGCGGCCGTGAAGAAAGCTTACCAGGGCAAGCGCTCCATTGCCTGGTATGAAGTTTTTGCCGGGCAAAAGTCCTTTGACAACCTGGGAACCTGGCTCCCGAATGAGACGGTGGAAGCCTTCCGCACGTACCTGGTCGGCATCAAGGGCCCCCTCACCACCCCGGTGGGCGGCGGCATCCGCAGCCTGAACGTCACGCTGCGGCAGGATCTGGACCTGTTCGTCTGCCTGCGCCCGGTGCGCTATTTCAACGGCATTGAAACTCCCGTGAAGGCCCCGGAAAAAGTGGACATGGTCGTTTTCCGGGAAAATACGGAGGACATTTACGCCGGAATCGAATTCAAGGAAGGGTCCGAGGACGCCAAACTGTTTTTCGACACCATGAACCGCATCTTCCCGGACCGCATGAAGAAGGTGCGCTTCCCGGAGAGCTCCGGCTTCGGCATCAAGCCCGTTTCCCGTGAAGGCACGGAGCGCCTGGTGCGCGCCGCCATTGATTACGCCGTGGAAAACGGGCGCAAGAGCGTCACACTGGTTCACAAGGGCAACATCATGAAGTTCACGGAAGGCGGCTTCCGCGACTGGGGGTACGACGTCGCACGCCGGGAATACGGCGCCCAGCCCATCGGAGACGGCCCCTGGCTGCAGCTTCCCAACGGAATCGTGATCAAGGATTGCATTGCAGACGCCTTCCTTCAGGAAATCCTGCTGCATCCGGAAAACTTTGACGTGGTCGCCACGCTGAACCTGAACGGGGATTATATTTCCGACGCCCTGGCGGCGCAGGTAGGCGGCATCGGCATCGCCCCCGGCGGCAACATCAATTACCTGACTGGCCACTCCATTTTTGAAGCCACGCACGGCACCGGGCCCAAACTGGCCGGACTGGACAAGGCCAACCCCAGTTCCGTCATCCTGTCCGCGGAAATGATGCTGCGCTACATGGGCTGGACGGAAGCGGCGGACCTGCTGATCCAGGCCATTGACCGGGTGATTGCCGCAAAAACAGTCACGTTTGACCTCGCGGAAATGATTCCCGGCTCCACGGAGCTTTCCTGCTCCGCCTATGGCGACAAGCTGGTGGAAGCCCTGAGCTGACCTTTTCCCCCGCCACTTTCTCATACGGCTGCCTTCCCGGTACATGGTGCGGGTGGGCAGCCCTTTTTTGCAGAGGAACCGATATCCGGGCCATCCCCCATCAAACATTTCAAATACCATCCCATGAAGAAGAATATGAACAGAATGAACATCGTCTGCCTTGGAGTCAGGGACATGAAGAAAGCGCTGCAATTTTACCGTGACGGACTCGGTTTTAAAACGGATGAGACGGGCGACACCCCGGACGTCGTCTTTTTCAGCACTCCCGGCACCAAACTGGAGCTGTATCCGCTGGATTTGCTGGCAAAGGACATCAACGGAGAGAATCCTCCGCCCATCGGCGCCGGGTTCGGAGGAATTACGCTTGCCTATAATGCAAAAACGAAGGAGGAGGTAGTTGAAGTCATTGAACTGGCGCGGAATGCGGGAGCCAGAATCGTCAAGGAACCCCAGGATGTTTTCTGGGGCGGCTTCCATGGCTATTTTGCGGACCCGGACGGCTATTACTGGGAGGTTGCCTGGGGGCCGAACGATGAATTTGACGACCGGGACATGCTCGTCCTGTAAGCCGGAACTATTTAAATAAAAGGGCTGCCGCACTTGGATATGGCGCGGCAGCCCCGTCATGTTTCCTGGGAAACGGCGTCAGTCCGTCACGGAAACTCTTTTCATTCAGACGCTCCCCTTTTCCGTCAGTTCGTAGGGTTCCGGCGGAACGGTCCGTTCAGGCAACGCTTCCCGGGATTTCCGGGAAGACAAAGCAGCGGGGGAAGGTTCCGATAACAACGTTTTTGTCCGGAGCAATGGCGGACGTATTTTCCAAATTCATAGAATGGCATTTGCTTCTATTCCCGCCGCGCATTCAAGAAGTGTAAAGCGTGGGATTTTTCCATGGCCGCCCCTCTGCCCCGCTTGAAACCGGGGGAGGAAAAAACAATGCCGCGCGCCGTTACAGCTCCCGGCGGATGGCATCCATCTGTTCCGGCGTATAGGCCGCCTTTTCCACGCCGCCGAACTGGCGGCGAAGGAACGTGAGCAGGTTCGCCAGGTCACGGGAATCCGTAACGCCGGGCGGCAGCATGGTGGAATCCCATTCCTTCCCGTTCACCGTTATTGGTCCGGTCAGCCCCTGGAGGATGATCTTCACGATTTCCGCGTCAGGCTTTTCCTTCAGCCATTCGGACCCGGCCAGGGGCGGATAGGTCACCTTGTCCCCCATGCCGTCGTTGCCGTGGCAGATGGCGCATTTGGAAAGGTATACGCCCCTGCCCTTTTCCATCACGGCGGCGGCGCGGGCCTTTTTCAGGCGTTCCATGTCCACGGCGGGAGGATGGGCGGCATAATCCGGATGAATATGGGACAAGGCCGGGAGGGAATGGATCCGGTCACGCTTCACGGAGGGCTCCACCCTCCGGAGGGAAGCCAGGTAGTTCAGCAGGTGCTCCCCCCGGCGGGACGGAACCAGCTCCCGGCCCTGCTCCATCCGGACAGGCAGGGCGTTTGTGGATGGGGCGTTCCCCTCCACCGGGCGTTCCTCAAACAATCCGGGCATGGCGGGGCACACGGTCCAGGGCTTTTTGAACTGCGTCTCCCGCGGGTTGTAAAGATGCAGGGCCAGCCATTCCCGGACCTGCGCGGCCCGGAGCGTGCCGCCGGACACGGCGTCTTCATATTCCAGCCTTCCGGCGGCGTATTCCGCCGCATTGCTCAGGTCCGGGCCTATGGCCGCCACGCCCGCCTGCGGGGCGCCTTCCCTGCTGAACTCGGCATCCATGTCTTCCGGTTCACTGACGCGGTAGGGAAAATCCGGGTCCGTCCCGCGGTCAATCGCCGTCTGCCAGTCCCTGCCGGACATGGAACGCCGGATCATCTGCGTATGGCACAGGGCGCACCCCTCCGCGGCATAAATCCGGGCTCCTTCCGCATCCTGGACGGGACGCCTCACCTCCAGGGAATCCGGAGCCGGGGCATGCAGCAGCACGGCGGCGGCCGTCACCAGAACAAGCGCCGCAGGAACGGTAAAGACGGAAAAAAGACGTCCGGGAACCGGAGTTTCCGTTTCCGGCGCTCCGGCCTCCGCCCGAGCCGGACGCCACAGGCAGAGGCTGCCCGCCAGGCACAGGGCCATGGCGGCGGCATGGACGCAGGCAGCCATGCCCACCCAGCCGCTCATCAATTCCGCGCGCCGGGCTACGGGAAAGGCCTGAACATCCAGCGCGGCGACCACGCCCACGGCATAAGCCAGCAGCACGCCGCAGACGCCCGCGGAAAACAGCCACCACGCCACGGGAAACCGTGCGGGGCTCTTCCTCCCGGCCATCATCAGCACCGCGGCGCCCAGCAGCACCCATAATTCCGCCTCATGCCACACGGACAGGGAAAACTGCATCAGTTCCGGGCAGGAACCGGAAAGAACGTTCCACGCCGCCAGCAACGCGAGCGCGGAGCAGCCGGATTTCAGCCACATTCCCGGTTCCGGACCGGATTTCATCCAGAATAGTACAACCATCAGCACAGCGGGGAGCGCGGCGCACCAGGCCCAGACCGCTCCGGCCTCCACCAGCGCCCACGGCACGGGAAAACCGCGGAGCCCCGCCAGGCCGCCAATCACCGGAGCCGCCAGCAGCACCACGGCCGCCCAGACGGACAGGATTCCGAACATCCGGCCATGAGCCGCATCCAGGCGGAGGGCCGCCGCCCCCAGGGCGGCAAACATCAGCCCGCAGGACAGGGAGCCTCCCAGGGAGGAGGCGTCCAGCAAGCCGTTCATGGACAAAGCTTGCGTATGCCCCAGAGCCAGGAGAGCGGCCGCCGAGCCCACTGCGGAAGAACTGAACAGCAGGCGCACGGACCAGGGAGAGGGCTTGAACCACGCAGCGCACGCCATCACGGCGGAAAGAAGGGCAAAAACCGGGCAAACCCACCAGTCAAAAGGCATCAGGAGCAGGCCGCTTCCGTCACCCGCAGCTATCGTCCCCAGCCCCAGAAGGACGCAGGCATGCCAGAGCCATTCCGCGGGTTTCAGCCATCGCCCCCCGGTTCCCGCCATGCAGGAGAACAGGCAGGGGAAAGCCCAGCCATACACCAGAACGCCGTAAAAGGCGAACATGAGGCGCCCCGCCGACCAGGGGAGCGGAGCCCCCGCCACCAGCCCGGAGGCATGGACCAGGGACCACACCAGCCCCAGCACGCAGGCCGCCGCCAGCCAGAAAAGCGGCAGCCACTCGTCCGGACGGCGGCGGAACAGGGAGGAAACGGAGGCGGCAAGGTTCATCATGATTCGGGAAATACCCTGCGGACGCTCAAGGCCCCCAGGAAGGAAAAACAGCAGATGGCGCCCATCACCCCCAGGAGCAGAACCAGGGGGACCCACGTTCCCCACGCATCCGGCGGCAGCCCCAGCCCGGGGCCGAACATCCAGCACGCTTCCAGCAGGGAGCCAAGCAGCATGCTGACGCTGACGGCGGCCAGCGCAGACGGGCGGCGCCTCAATGCGGGAAAGAGCAGGACCAGGAAGGGCAGCAGCAGCTCGAGCCCCAGCCCCGCGGACAGGAGCCCGGACCAGCCGGAGGATGCGGCGTCATAAAAGGACATTTCATCAGGAATGGAGGCATACCAGGTAATCATGTACTGGGAGTACGTGATATACGCCTTCACCAGCACCACGGCAGCCAGCATGCCCCCCAGGCGGGGCCAGGGCAGCCCTTTGCCCCCGGCCAGCTTCCTCAGGCCCGCGGCGGCCAGCACGGCAAATGCCAGGGAAACCAGCAGGGCGTAAGCAATCATGTACACGGGGAACATGGAAAGAACGGGCTTCCCGGTGCCCCCCAGCAAGTCAAAGCCCAGCAAGTCAAAGCCCAGCACGCCCAGCACCATGACGGCGGCAATCATGCAGAACGCCGCCGCTCCCCTGTGGAAGGAGGGCTGCCAGACCTCCTTTTCCGCGGACAGGACGGCCCACACCTGGGCCATGCTCCAGGCCAGGACCACCATGATGCCCATGCGCACATACAGCCACGCCGGGTTCCACCACGCGGCATCCGTCAAATCCAGCACGCCGAAGGCCCTGACGCCGGGAAGGGAAATATCCGCTACGCCCCAGTACCGGGCCGCTTCCGGAAAAATCACGGTGGTCAGGCAGCCGGCCGTACCCGCCAGCACCAGAACGCCCGGCAGGAACCCCCAGCATCCCGCCGCCAGCACGCGCCTCAGCTCAATGCCCCAGCGGGCTCCCGTCACGGAAGACAGGCAGAGCCAGAACAGGGTTCCCAGGCACACGCCGGTTCCCAGCATGCCCACGGCCATTCCGGCGACGGCAAACGGCCGCCTCAATTCCTGGAGCCGCTCCCCGGCCACCGTCATGTCATCCCACGGCATGGCCGTAAAGGACTGGCGCATCAGCACGCACCAGAGCAGGACGGAGATGATCCACAGGGCGAGGGCGGCGGAACGCCCGGCCCAGCCGAATCCCGGCCTGTCCCGGCGCTCCCTTCCGGTTGACGATGTATTTCTGTTCATGGACGGTGTTCCTCCTGTTTCATGAAGGCCTGCTCCTCTGGGGAACCCGGCAGCGCCTGAAGCTGGCGGATGAACGCCACCAGGCACCAGATTTCCCGTGCAGTAAGAATGTTCCCGAACGCGGGCATGTTCCCCTGCCCCAGCCGGATGCTCCGGAACATCTTTCCGGGGGAGTAGGCGGCATACTTTTCATCCCGGAAGGAGCCTATCTGGGGGTAGGTGTCATAGGCCGCCATGCTGCCGCGGCCGTTGCCGTCCGCTCCGTGGCAGACGGCGCAGTGCGCCAGATACAGCGCGCGGCCTTCCGCCAGCACGTCACAGCTGCGGGAAACGCCGCCCAGCTCCAGAGGCATGGAATCCTCCTCCCCGCCCTGCATGCGGCCTGAAGAAAAATAGGAACCGTCCGCGGCAAAGGAATCCCGGCCGCCTCCGCGTTCCATTCCGGCCCCTCCCAGGGACCGGGCCACGGCGCGGGGCGGAGTCAGGCGCACGTTACGGCCTGCGGGAGTAAAAACGGGTTCCTGCACCTGCTGGGCGTCCGCCAGCGGACGCTCATTCATATTGTCAAACAAATGGGGAACGGGATTCCTGCCGCCGTCATCCCGCACCAGGAACCAGGCCGCCCCCAGCACCGCCAGGGCGGCGACCGCCATCACGCCGCCTCTCATGACAGCCCCCCTTCCGCATGGATGTGTTCGCTAGCCTCCGGCTGCAGGGACGCGGCCAGGGCGGCTCCTTCTTGTCCCCCTTCCAGCAGAATGAAGTAACCGTTTCCGTGTTCGTCCGTCCTGAAAAAATCACATTCAAACGCCCAGTCGTTCCATCTGGGGAGAACGGCCCCTTTCAGGAATCCGGCGGCGGTCAGCAGGCCCGCCCCCAGCAGCGTACCTTCAAACACGGGCGGAACGTACGCGGGCCAGTTATCCCAGCCCTGCACCCGGCCCTGGGCCACCAGGGGGTCCGCGCAGAACTGCGTCCAGTAAATCCACAGGGCCACGGCCAGGAACCCGCACAGGGCGCCCGCCACGGCCCACAGGCGCACGCCTGCGCCCACGGCCCTTCCGGCATGGCGGTTGGCAAGCCGCACGGCGGCGCAGGGATAGGGGGCGCAGACCTCCCAATGCACGCCATCCTCCTTCACCAGCCTTCTGACGGCCTGGTAAAGGTCTTCTTCCGAACGGAATGAAAGCACCCATCCGGAGGTGATGCGCCTCTTCTTCATGCGCCGCCCTCCTTGTTCAGGGACTGCTGTTCCCGCACGTCGCACAGGGAAAAGAACGGAGTCACGCGCACCAGCGCCATGTACAGCGCCGTGAACAGTCCCGCGCTCCCAGCCATCATCGCCAGATCCGTCAGGCTGGGATAATAATCCCCGATGTTGGCGGCCAGCAGGGACGCCTTCAGGGAATTCACCACAATCCAGAAGCGTTCCATCCACATGCCCGCCAGCACGCCCAGGGCCACGACGGCAATCACCCAGCGGCTGCTGCGCAGGGAACGGAACCAGAACAGTTGGGGCAGCAGCACGTTCCCGGCGACCATGGCCGCCAGGAACACGGCATTGACCGGATTCCTGCCCGGGAACAGCTCCGGACCGCCGCCATTCAGCAGAACGGCCATGTGCTCCCACAGGTACATGGCCCCCATCACCAGGCTCAGGGCCAGGACAAACCGGGAACTCAAATCCAGAATGGCGGGAGTGATGGCCTGCCGGACGCCGCTGCCGGACATCAGGCGGCGCACCCCCAGCAAAATCAGCTGGACCATGGCCATGCCACTTAAAATGGCCCCGCCCACGAAATAAGGGGGAAAAATGCTCTGGTGCCAGCCCGGCACCTGCGTCACGGAAAAGTCAAAGCTCACGACGGAATGGACGGATACCACCAGGGGAGTCAGGATGACCGCAAAAAGGAGGCTGGCCTTCTCATAGGCGCGCCATTGGCGGCCTGTTCCCTGCCAGCCCAGCGCCAGCCAGCCGTACCGCCGCCGCAAGCGCCCCGTACAGCAATCCCGCAGCAGGGCGAAATCCGGAATCAGCCCGATGTACCAGTACAGAACGGAAAGCAGAAAATACGTGCTGACAGCCATCACATCCCACATCAGGGGGGAGGCCATGTCCGGCCAGATGCCGCTCACCTCCGGCAGGGGGGAGGCCATCCACGCCATCCAGACGCGCCCCACGTGCACCACAGGGAAGATGGCGGCGCAGATTACCGCGCACAGGGTCATCTGTTCCGCTCCGCGGGCGATAGGGCTTCTCCATGACTGGCGGGTCAGGAGCAGAACGGCGGAAATCAGGGTGCCCGCATGGCCCAGGCCTATCCAGAAGACGAAGTGAACGATGTCCAGCCCCCACACCACGTTATTGTTCAGCCCCAGCACCCCCACGCCCTCCGCGGCGATGCGCCAGGAACTCCACCCCACGCCCCATGCCGCCAGCAACGCGCTGGCAAGGAACACGCACCACCATACAGGCCCCAGCGGCCTGCGAACCTCCGCCAGCATGGTCTTCACCGGAACGGCGGCGGAAGAAACGGCTGGTGCTGGTCTGGTCATCATCTGCATGGGCGGAAGCTCGCTAGAGCTTACTTGAGTGCGTTTTCCCGTCAATTCAAAAGGGAAGGCGCGTGACATGGCGCGCGGTTCCCGGCAATGGCGGCGTTACGGAATATCATGCGGAGTGAAAGTCCGTATTCTTTCAAAAAATCTGTTAACCGTTATGGAGAGCCACAGGCCCGTGCGGCGCGCCATGGGTGGTTGAGGACATGATAAACAAACGGGAACTGCGCCGTTTTCTTAACGGCCCGCCGTGCTGGAAACAAGGGGATTCCGGCCCTTGCAACAACCTTTCCACAGGGTAAGGGGCTGATTCGTCCGCCCTGCGGGCTTCAAACGGCCCTTCACAAACATTCAAATAGCTGGAATTCCCCCACCTGGCATTTTAAGATGGGCTGCGCATGGACATAAGCACGCTGACTTCCGGAGCCCTGATCAGACACCCTTCCCGCGGACTGCTTCTCGGAACTGGGCCGTTCCGGGAATCAGCCGCGCCCCCGGAATCCGGTCCCGCCTTTTACGTCAACACGTTCCGGCTGGACGACCCGCAACCCTGGAAGATACCCACCGCCCTCCACTCCATTCCGGAACCCGAAGGCGCCCTGCCCCCCGCTCCGGAAATCCGGTGGGCGGAACCGTCACCGGACGCGTACGCCCAGGTTTTTGCGGAAATCATTGAACAAATCGCTTCCGGGCAGCTGGTGAAAAGCGTTCCCGCCACGCCCCAGTTCGGAGAAATGCAGGCTCCCCACGTTCCACGGGAACTCATCCTGCGGGCCGTCAACGGTTCCACGGTTCATTACCCCTATGCCTGGTGGACGGAGCAGGAAGGCTTCTGCGGAGCCACTCCGGAAACCCTGTTCCACCAGCAGGGCCGCCGCCTGGCGACCATGGCCCTGGCCGGAACGGCGCGCCCCGAGGACGAGGGGGTGTTCATCAATGACGACAAGGAAATCCGCGAGCATGAAATCGTGGCAGGGAGCATCCTTTCCCGCCTGTCCCCCTACGGCAGCGTCACCAGAACGTCCCGCGGCGTGCTGAACCTGGATACCCTGATTCACTTCGTCACGCACCTCACCCTGGAAGCGGACGCCCCCATGCCCCCGGACCACTGGATACGGCTGCTGCACCCCACCCCGGCCCTGGGGTCCCAGCCCCGCACGGAAAAGACGCTGGCCCAGCTGGACGACTGGCGTTCACGCCTGCGCTGCCCGGCCCATTTCGGCGCCCCCTTCGGATTCCTGGAGGACGGGGACTTCTTCTGCCTGGTGGGTATCCGGTCCCTGTACTGGCAGGGACAGCGGCTGGCGCTATGCACCGGAGGGGGAGTCGTGGCCTCCTCCACCCTGACGCATGAATGGCGGGAGCTGAAATTAAAGAGGGATACCGTCAGGCACAGTTTCCAGCTTCCGTAAGCACTATACACGGAAGGGATTATTCCCCCGCCCAGCTCACGGAAAGAGTCTCAAATTTGGCCCTCACCGGGATTCTCCATACCCGGCCATCCCTGGCCACGCCGCTGCACGGGACTCCATCCATCAATGCGCTGACGGGAATCCCCGCCGGCAGGCCGTGCAGGACCACTTCCGCGGACTCATGGAACGCGCAGGCGTCCCCCACGCACTTCCAGTCCAGTTCCAGGGAGCTTGAGCCGCCTCGGTACAGGAACTCATGCGTGGCGCATTCCCCGTTCCTGTACCCGTAGCCGTCCCCGGCGTCTTCATACAGGTGGGAGGTCGCTTCCGCCTCCGGAGCCCACCAGACGTCCAGCGACAGCGGAGGCCGCGGCAGCTCGCCCGCGTGCTGCTGGACGGGCCAGTGCGGCACTACCGCCCCGCCGCGGACGTATACGGGGAGGAAGGAAAGCGGGCACTTCACCCACACGTCCTTTCCGGTCTCCTCCATCAGCCTGTCCGTGTGGTAGGAATACCAGACGCCCTCCGGGATATACAGGAAACGCCCTCCTTCCTGCGGCTCATGGATGGGGACGACGTACAAATGGTCCCCAAAGAAATATTCCGCTCCGCGCCAGTAGGTATCCCGGTTCTCATGGCATTGCAGCGCCAGGGAGCGCAGCACGGGCATGCCCGTTTCCGCATAACGGCGGAACTGGGTATAGATATAGGGAAGAAGGCGGTACCGCCCTTCAATGGCGGCCTTCACGTATCCGGTCACCTCCTGGCCGAACACCCAGGGCTCCTGGCCGCCGAACTCCCCGGAGGAATGATTGCGGAAAAGGCCGTGGAACGCGGCCATCTGCATCCAGCGGCAGAACAGCTCCGGCGTGGGATGGCCCATGAAGCCCCCCGCATCCGCCCCCGCAAAGGAGATTCCGGAGGCGGCAAGCCGCTGGCACTGGAAGTTGGCCAGCTTCAAGTGCTCCCAGTTGGAACGGTTATCCCCCGTCCAGGTGGCGGCAAACCGCTGCAGCCCGGCAAAACCGGAGCGGGACAGCAGGAAGGGGCGCCTGTCCGGCGCGTGGCGTTTCATGCCCAGCCAGGAGGCTTCCGCCATGCACTGCCCGTAAATGTTATGGGCCTTTTCATGGGAACAGGGCATGCCGTCATATTCATGCCGCGTATCCATCGGGAACGTGCGGTCCGGAAAAATGACCGGTTCGTTCATGTCGTTCCATAGTCCGCGCACGCCTACCTCCCGGAGGTCATGCCTGAACAGGTCCGCCCACCAGCTCCGGACGGCAGGAGCCGTGAAATCCGGGAAGTTGCAGAGCCCGGGCCAGACTTCCTCCGATAAAAGGCTGCCTTCCGCCCGGCGGCAGAAATAATTACGTTCCAGGCCCTCAGCCCAGACCGGGCTGGCCGGATTGATCTTCACGCCGGGATTCACGATCAGGACCGTCTTCACCCCGTCCTCCTCCAGGGAGCGGACCATGCCCGCCGCATCCGGAAAATTATACTTGTCCCACGTGAACCCCTCCTTCTTCTCCATGTAATGGTGGTCCAGATGGACGGCGTCACACGGAATGCCCAGGTCCCGGAAACGCTCCACCAGGTTGTACACCGCCTTGTCAGGGTAATAGCTCCATTTGGACTGGTGGTAGCCCAGCGCCCACAGCGGCGGCAGTTCCGGCGTGCCGGTAAGGCGGGTGTAGGCGGCCACGATGTCCAGCGGGCGGCGGTCGTAAATGAAATAATAATTCATCAGGCCCCCAAACGAACCGAAGGTCAGCACCTTTTCATCCGTGGCGCCGAAGTCGAAGTAGGAGCGGCAGGTATTGTCAAAAAGCAGGCCGTACGCTTTCCCGTCCCGGAGGCTCAGGAAGAACGGGATGCTCTTGTACAGGGGGTCTGACTCCTCATGGAAATCATAATGGTCCGCCCCCCACATGGAAAAATACTTGCCCCGGAGGTTCAGGGCGCAGGGCTTGTCCCCCAGGCCGAAGAAGTGCTCCGTTTCCTGGAGTTTTTTCCGTATCCACACGCGGGCGTCCCCCGTCCAGTCCTTGGACTCCCGGCCAAAGCCGCCTTCATCCGCCAGCAGGGGCTCATCCGTGACAATATCGTAAAAATCCACCTTTTGCTCCTCCGTGCGGATGCGTATCCGCAACAGGGATGTTTCAATGACATGCACTCCCGCTTCGTCATGCTCCCGGATTTCCGCTCCCGGGGCCTCATACGCGGGACTCACGGCATAACTGGGCTCGTCTTCCGGCACCGGTCCGGTGAAATACGTCACGCGGACAATTCCGGCGTCCGCAATGCACACGCTGAGAGTTATTTTAGAAACGGCATTCGTATACTCCCATTTAACAAGCCGCCCCCGGAGAGGGGGCGTTTTCCGCTTTTCAGGGATGTTGGAAAAGGAGCGCATTGAAGCCAAACAGAAGAAAGTACCAGGGCGTTCGATTCAGATTAAATCAATTTTATGACGAACGCAAGATTGAACTAAACCACCGCTTTTCTTTTCATTATTAAGACAAAATTACTAATATTACTCTAGACCGCACATGAAAAATCTGGTTTTATTGCCTTGGTGTACAATACGGCATGGCGCCGCATCCTTCCCGACACCAACAACCCACATCAACCAATGAGCACAATCCGAGTTCTTACATTAGGATGGGAATTCCCACCCCTGGTTAACGGGGGGCTGGGCATTGCCTGCCTTGGCCTTTCCAAGGCGCTGGCAAAAAAAGTGAATTTAAGGGTGATCGTTCCCAAAGCCGATCCCTCCGCCCTTTTTGACGGGTTCCAGCTCACTGGCCTCAACAATGTCTCCTACCGGGAAGTGGAGCAGGTAGACCAGAAATACTCCTATGACAGCTTCGCCCTGGTGGAGCATGCCCCGATTGAACTGGACCCCTACACCACGGTGGAAGGGGAATCCGGCACCGTGCAGTTCACCAAGGAAGGCCGCATCACCTTCTCCAGGACGCATGAAGCTGACCTGCAGCTGTTCAAGAACAAGGAAGACCTCTATGCCGGAGACCTGGCCCTGAAAGTCATCCAGTTCTCCAAAATAGCGGTGAAAGTGGCCATGCAGCAGGATTTTGACATCATCCACGCCCATGACTGGATGACCTACCTGGCCGGGGTGGAAGTGAAAAAAGCCACGGGCAAGCCCCTGGTGGTTCATCTGCACGCCTCCCAGTTTGACCGCGCCGGGGCGGACGCCCGGGGCTGGATTTACGACATTGAAAAATTCGGCATGGAACAGGCGGACGCCGTCATTCCGGTCAGCAAATACACGGGCACCATCGCCAGCGGGCACTATGCCATTGACCCCCACAAGATTTTCCCCATCCACAACGGAGCGGATCCCGTCAAGGTGTTCAAGGGAAAGAAAAAATTCCCGGAAAAGCTCGTGCTCTTCCTGGGGCGCCTCACGGCCCAGAAAGGCCCGGGCTTCTTCCTGCAAATTGCCGCCAAGGTGCTGGAACAGACGGACGACGTCCGCTTCGTCATGGCCGGTACCGGGGAAAAACTCCGCCAGCTGATTGAATCCGGCGCATTCAAGGGGGTGGGAGATAAATTCCACTTCACCGGATTCCTGAACAAGGACAAGGTCAATGACCTGCTCTCCATCACGGACATCTACTGCATGCCGTCCGTCTCGGAACCCTTCGGCCTTTCTGCCCTGGAAGCGGCCCAGTTCAACATACCCGCCGTCATCTCCAAACAATCCGGCGTGGCGGAAGTCATGAAAGGAGCCCTGAAAGCGGACTTCTGGGACGTCAACAAGATGGCGGAACACATCGTGCACCTCTGCACGGATGAGGAGCTGTACCGGAAAGTGGTGGAACAGAGCACGGAAGACATCAAGGCTTCCACCTGGGACGCCGCCGCGGACAAGGTCATCCGGGTTTATGAACACGTGCTGAACCGCTGAAAACTTCCCCTTTCAACCCACACGATAACTCACAGCCCTCTCCCCCCGTCCAATGAGCAATATTTCCCTCACTTTCGTGGCACACCAGCCCAACCGGCTGATTCATTACGATTTCTTCAAAATTGGAGAACACGCCTTTTATGAAGATGACGATCTGAATGCCCGCGTGCTCAGCACAGTGGCGGAACGCTGCTATTTCCCGGCCACCCGGCTGATGAAGCAGCTCATTGAACTGACGGAGGGCAAATTCCGTTTCGGGCTGGCCCTCAGCGGCGTCATTCTGGAACAGGCCCTGTACCACAGGCCGGACCTCATCGCCGCCTTCAAGGAACTGGCGGAAACCGGCTGCGTGGACTTTCTGGTGATGCCGTACTACAACTCCCTGGCCTCCGTCTATTCCCCCCAGGAATTCGCGGAACAGATTGAAGAACACCGGGAACTTCTCAAAAAACTTTTCCGCCAGGAATCAGACGTGCTGATGAACACCGGGATGCTGTACTCCAACGCCATTGCGGCGCAGGCGGAAACGCTCGGATTCAAAGGAATCATGGCGGACGGCAACCCTGCCATGCTCAAGGGCTTCACCAGCAATGAAGTATTTCTGGCTCCGTGGGTGTACAACACCACTACCATCTTCCGCAACCGGGAACTCTCCAATGACCTGGCCATCATGCGGACTGATCCGGAATGGCCGGAATACCCGCTTTCTCCCACCACCTTCGCAGACTGGCTGACGCACCAGCAGGGCAGCGTCACCACCCTGTCCATGGACTATGAAACGCTGGGCGAACGCCAGTCCGACGCTACGGGCGTCTTTGAATTCTGGCGCACCATGATTCTCGCCTGCCTGGACGCGGGCAACCGGTTCATGACCCCGTCCGAAGTAGTGCAGGAAATCAAGCCCGTCTCCGTCTGTGAATGCACTCAGGAAATGACCTGCTCCACCTTCGGAACCATGTCCCACTGGAACGGCAACGTCATGCAGGATGAAGCCATCCGCAAAATCTACCGGCTGGAAAAACCGGTGAAGGCGGCCAATGACAAGGATCTCACCCACGTCTGGCGCAAGCTCCAGAGTGCGGACCATTTCCATTACATGCAGAAGGAAAACTCCTTCACCCCGTATGCCTCCGCCTTTGACGCGTACATTTACTACATGAACGCTCTGGCGGACCTTCAAATCCGCGTCAAAAGGGAATCACAGAACGCTCCGGTCCCTGCGGCAGTCTCCTGAAGCTCCCCTTGGAACACAGCGGGCATTTGCAGCATTCGGCCTGAAACTGAAAGCATCAGCGAACGCTCCTCCCCACAACGTACGTTCTCCATCCGTACAATGATTCAGTTTGCTGCAAAGGCTTGCGGCGCGGGAAAGCTTTAGACTATTTTATCCTTGGAATCCGTCGGCAGTCCGGTTTCAGGAATGATCCCATCAGAGGGACTATCACGACACGCAGGAACGTGGTAAACAAGCGTTACCGTTCGGCCCTTCTCTTCATTTTTGTTGACCTCGCCGGGAATCCATATTAGAAATATTTAACATTAAAGTTAAATGTAAAATGAATAATCCCTCTTCCCTGCAACCTACGCTCAGAGCCCTGGCTGACCCCACGCGCCGTGAAATTCTGGAAATACTTAAAAACGGCGCCATGCCGGCCGGAGAAATCGCGGAGCATTTCAGTATTACCGGAGCCGCTATCTCCCGCCACCTGTCTGTTTTAAAAGAAGCCGACCTCGTCCGCGACCACAGGGAAGGCAAATTCATCTTTTACGATGTCAACCTGAGCGTTCTCCAAGAAATACTGGTCTGGATAGGCAATTTCAAGGCGGCCCGCGAAACATCCTCCGGAAAATGGAACAAAATCATCGGAACCGAGCCCAATCATTAAACGCCATGCAGCCAGCCTCGCCCTCTGCTCAATCTTCCCCATCCTGGTGGATCGGGCCAATTTTCAACGAACTTGTCATAGCCCTGTTTCCCGTGCTGACTTACTATGCAGCCGTATCGTCACGGCTGCCCGCCCGCGTCGCTGTACATTTCAATGAATACGGCATTCCCACCCGTTTTGAGGACAAGGACGGCATGGACGCCCTTCTGGGACTCATTGGCCTGGGAATCCTCGGCTTCCTCATCGGGAAGATTCTCCGTCTGATCATCCTTTTGCCCATTCACTTCAGCAGGAATGAAAATAACAGGCAGATTGGTGCGAAGATAGCCACGTACGCGGAATTCTTCCTGGTCGGACTGTTTTCCTATCTTTGCCTGGCCATTCAAAAGACAAGCCTGACAAATACGGTCAGCCTGGGAGACACGGCCAAAGTCATCTTCATAAGTATGAACATATTTCTTCTGCTCCTGGCCAACGTTTGTCCCAAGATAACTCCCAACAAATGGTTCGGAATACGCACCCCTTACGCCTTCAGTAGTGATGGAGCATGGGTAAGTGTTCAGCGCCTGGGCGGCAGGCTTCTATTCTGCGGAAGCCTGTTCAACATCCTTGTAACGCTTCTCCTGCCCGGCTCCTTTCCTGCAATCTTCATTTTTAACATGGCCTCCCTTCTGCTCCAGGCATTGGTCATACTTCTTTGGAAGCCCCGCAGGAACAGGACGGAACCTCCATCTTCATCTGACAGCGGCGTTTGTTGATGACCGGCCTAATCATTGGCAGGAGAAAGAGGCGACACTCCTCCCTCCTCTGCACCGCAGGAAACCATGCCGGATATGAATAACGGGACCAAGGGGAATCATCACTCTGTTTGAAGAAAAAGAGACAAGATTTTCTGCGCGCCCCAATCTGGCTCCCTGAGCAGATGCGGAGTGAAATAAAGTTCATGGAGAAGGATTCAGGCACGTGCAGAAAGAAACCCAGTCCAGAAATTTCACAGCCCGTTATACCTCAGGATGCAACAGACTAGTTAAACCCGCGCTTTATCGCGGCGGTTCAAGAGTGATTTCCCCTGACGGCGGGACTTTTCGCCAAACAGGCGGACCCATCCGGGAAACCCGTCAATACCCGGTTGCCAGGCGCTTCAGCTTGTTGCGCAGGGTGATCTTCTGGGCGGAAGAAACGCGTTCCACAAACAGGATGCCGTTCAAATGGTCGCATTCGTGCTGCAGGCACCTTGCCAGCAGCCCGTTGCAGTCAATCGTCACTTCCCTGCCATCTATCAGAAGCACCGTAGCTTTGACAAAATCCGGCCGCACGACGGAGGCGCGTATCTTGAGCACGCTCAGGCAGCCTTCATGGAAAGGGTGCATGGGACCGTAAGGCTCCAGAACGGGATTGGCGAACATCAGGGGCATGATGTCGGACAACTCCTTGTCTTCCCCGTTCACTTTCAGCCACGTCACGGATTCTTCCTCCTGGGGAATATCAATCACCACCAGTTGAACGGGAATGCTCACCTGCGGAGCCGCCAGGCCGATTCCTTCCGCGGCGTACATGGTTTCCAGCATGTTTTCCGCCAGAGCTTTCAGGCCTTCGTCAAAATGTTCCACGGGACGGCATTTTTCTTTCAATACCGGACTTCCATACTGTGCGATTTCCAACAACATCGGGAGGGAGAAGTGTTATGTGTTAAGGCGTTTACCGGGCGCCGGACTTGTTGATTTCTATTCTGGCAGGAACATCCCCTGCGTCAATACCCACAGATGTCAGCGCATCCCAAATGCCTACAATGACACCAAACTCCGCCTTTTTATCCACGTCAAGCTGCAGCTTGACCTCAGGATTTTCCTTCTTCAGGGCTTCTAGGGCGGCTGCCAGCTCCTTCATCTCCACTAGGTTCCCGTTCAGGGAAATGGAGGATTCCCCCGTCACGGCCAGAACGGCGCGCTGTTCCGCGGAAGGAGCCCCTTCCATGAACTCCGCGCCCGGAACGTCTATCTTCAGCAGGGACTGCGGCTTTTTCCACTGGGTATGGACAATGAAAAAGATGAGCAGAATGGTTAAAATGTCAATCATGGGGACAATCGGCACCCCCATGGTTCTTGCTTTCTTGCGGTAAAACTGCATGGCCGGATCAGTGTTGGGAATGATGGCAGCGGAAGGAAATCAGCTCCGTCAGCAGGACTTCCATGGAGGCGGAGATGCGCTCCAGCTTGCGGGAATAATAAACGTGCGCAATTACGGCGGGGGTGGCGATGGCAAGGCCGGCGATCGTCGTATTCAGCGCCTGGGCAATCCCCTGGGCAATCATGCCGTGGCTCTCATCCATGCCGAACACGCTGAAAATCTGTACCAGGCCGCTGGCCGTCCCCAGAATGCCGAACATGGGGGCGATCATCACAATCATGTCCAGCAGGGGGAGGCCCGCCTGGAGCATCACGAATTCTTCACGGGCCTTCACCTGGATCATCTCCTTCAGGGAGGCTTCATCCTCCAGGGGGGAATTCAGGGCCTCCAGCACCAGGCGCCCTTCCACGGAATTGGAAGCCGCGGCGATCTTCTCCAGCTCACCGCGCTCCAGGGAGCCGCCGGTGTACTGTTCCACGGCCCGGATCAGCCTGGCGGGACAGATGATGCTCCTCTTCATATTGAACATGCGGTAAATGACGGCCGCAATGAGGAGGATGGAACAGGCCGCCAGCGGATACATGAAGACGCCGCCTGCCTGGAAGAATATGATGCAATCCTTGATAAAGTTCATAATGATGTATCAGTGAATAGTGTTTGTAGGATGGTAGGTTATTAGAAATTAAAGTCGAAGTACATTTCCAGGGACTCCCCGACGAGCGTGCTCTTCACTTCCGGCGGCATCGCGGGAAGCCGCGCGAGCTTAATTGCGAGGAAAGTGAAGGATTTCTGCACCTCACTGGCCCCCACGCGGGAAGTCTGACGCATGGAGGAAACCTTGCCATTCTTGCCGATCAGGATGCGGATGCGCACGGTCCCGGTAACGATCAGGTCCCGGTTCAAGTCACACTGGCGGTACCACTGCTCCCCGATGGCCCGGTAAACCATCGCCTGGTACATGCCCATGGGCGTAGCCTCCACATCCAGCGTGGGACGGCGCCCGAAACTGAATTTGCCCGTTTGCTTGGTCTTCTGCTCATGGGTTTTGAAGCCGGGCTGGCTCTCCGCATTGAACATGGGGTCATACAGGGGCTGCTTCTGCACCGGGCGCGTATTGGGGGGCAGGTTCAGGTTCGGAAGATTCAGAGGGGGATTCTCGGCTCCCTTCGCGATGCTCCTGGCCAGCTCCTCAAGGGGATCCGGCTTTTCCGGGCCGCCGGGCCGGGGCAGTGTCACCGCATGGGGAAGCTGCATGGCCCTTTCCTGCGCGGGGCGGCGGTTCTGCCGGGCCAAGCCTTCCTCGCTTGATTTGCCGGGCGCGCCTGTCTTGTTGGAGGAAGAGTCCATGGAATCCGGATGCCCCGCGGGAGGCATGGACGGCTCCAGGGGCTGGGGCGGAACGTTGGCGGAAGCTCCGGGAGCGGCATTCTTATTGCCTTCCCGCTCGTGGCTCATATCGCCATCCTGCCTCTTCTGGTCAAAAAGGACAATCTCCCCGTTTTCACGCTCCACACCGTCCTGCGCAGGCATATCCCTGCTGCTGTCCGGATCCTTCCGTCCGCCTTCCGCCCGCGTATTCCTGTTGCTTTGGAATTTGGGCGTTTCCGGCCTGGTGGCACTCTCCTGCTCCTCACTGGTTTTCACGATGGAAGGCAGGCGTTCCTCCGGCGCCTGTCTCCGGCCCTCCTGCGGGGCCTCTACCTTCTTCACCATGCGGGCGCTCACCACCACCTGCCGCTTTTCCCCTTCCGGCGGCCGCGGGGAAACCAGCCATTCCTCCGGAACCAGGTAGCTTCCCGCCAGTAAAAACAGGTGCACAAGCACGGACAGCAGCAGGCACATGCCCCAGGAAACCCGGAACAGTCCGTTTCGCCGTCGTTGCTTGAAACTCATGGAGGTAAAGTTTTCACGGTTCCATGACAAATGCAATGTAGAAAGGAGACATGATTGAAGGACGATTCCGCAATTTAGTATTGCACAAGAGCCCGCTCAGGCCCATAGTTGCTAGCGACCAACCACACGCCCCGACAGGCAAGGCGTCTCTCCTATACATTACCATATACACCTCGTTAACACCCACCCATATGGCCAATCTCAACAAAGTCTTCTTAATGGGCAACCTGACCGCTGATCCCGAGCTGCGCTACACCCCCAAGGGTACCGCCGTCACGGACATTCGCCTTGCCATCAACCGCTACTATGCGGGCGACAACAGCGAACGCCAGGAAGAAACCACCTTCGTGGACGTCACCCTCTGGAACCGTCAGGCGGAAGTGGCCGGCAACTACCTCAGCAAGGGCCGCGGAGTCTTTGTGGAAGGACGCCTGCAACTGGACTCTTGGGAAGACAAGGCCTCCGGCCAGAAGCGCACCAAGCTGCGGGTAATCGGTGAAAACATCCAGCTCTTCCCCCGCGGCGGTGAAGGCGACATGGGCGGCGCTCCGCGCCAGCAGTCCCAGGGCGCTCCCCGCTCCAACAACTACGGGCAGTCCCAACCCCGCCCGGCCCAGAACTACAATCCTCCCCCCATGCCGTCCAACAATCAGTCTTCCAACGACTTTGGAGACATGGACGACGAAATTCCATTCTAAACCCCAGGAGCTCTCCCCTTCTTCTTCCAGGCCGCCTTTCCTCCGTGTCAGGCGGCTTTTTCATGCCCTGAATTCCGGAGGGAGGCGGCACGCTCCCCATGCGGAAGCGCATTCACAGGAAAATATTCTGCGGAATCATGAATTCCCCGGGAAAGCACGGAAACGCCCAGTGCCCTTCACCAGTTGACGGAGCGCGCTTCCCGTTCATTTCAGCTTGGCAAAACAGGTCCGTCCCGGCATACTTCCCGCGTATGAAAATAGCCGTCATTGGAAAAGGTGGGCGTGAACACGCACTGGTCAAGGCTCTCAAGGAATCCCCCTCCGCCCCGGAAATGTACTGTTTCCCGGGCAGCGATGCCATCACCCGCCTGGCCGCCCCCATCCCCGCCAGGGATCTGCCTACGCTGATCGACTGGATGGTTTCCAATAAAGTGGACCTCTGCGTAGCCGGGGAGGAAAGCTATCTGGTGAAGGATGAAGGCTTGGCGAACGCCTGTGCCCGTGTCGGCATCCCCTGCTGGGGCCCCGTGAAGGAAAGCGCCCAGCTGGAAGCCAGCAAGGAATTTGCCAAGGAATTCCTGCTCCGCCACCAAATCCCCACCGGACAGGCCCGTGTGGCCGCCACCCTGGAGGAAGCGCAGCAATTCATCGGCGGCGTTTACCCCACCGTGCTGAAATTTGACGGTCTGGCCGCCGGCAAGGGCGTGGCCGTCTGCATGACCAGGGAGGAAGCGGACGCGTTCCTGAAGGAAGTATTTACGGACAGGCGCTTCGGTGAAGGACGACTGCTGGTGGAAGAATTTTTAACGGGGCCGGAAGTATCCATCTTCGGCGCCCTGGTGGATGACCATTACCTCATCCTCTGCCCGGCGCGCGACTACAAGCGCCTCAAGGAAGGCGACGCGGGTCCCAATACAGGCGGCATGGGCGCCGTGGCCTCACGCCGGCTCGTGGAACCTGACATGCTGGAACGCATTGAAAAGGAAATCGTGGCCCCCACGGTAGCCGGACTGAAAAAGGACGGACTGCCCTACCGCGGCTTCCTGTACTTCGGCCTGATGCTGACCCCGAACGGGCCCAAGGTGATTGAATACAACTGCCGCTTTGGCGACCCGGAATGCCAGGCCGTCATGCCCCTGCTTTCCGGAGACCTGGCCTCCTTCTGCCTCCATGGAGCCAGGGGGGAATTCACCCCGGAAGAAATCTCCTTCCAAAACGGGTGGAGCGTCTGCTGCGTGCTGGCCTCCCGGGGGTACCCGGAAACCTCCCATTCCGGTGACTGCATCCAGGGGCTGGACGACGTGTTGAACGCCTCCGTTTACCACGCGGGCACCAAATGGAACGCGGACAAAAACTGTTATGAAACCAACGGCGGCCGCGTGCTGGCCGTGGTGGCGCAGGGAGAAACCCTGTCAGAAGCGCGCCAGCGCGCCCATAACGAAACCAAGAAGGTTAAATTTGACGGCATGCAGCGCCGTCCGGACATAGGCTTTACCAGCTTCGTCTGATTTTTCCCATCCCCGCCCGGCTACCCCATGAAAATACCCGCCCTTCTCTCCCTCCTGTTTCTCTCCTGTTCCGCGTGCCTGATGGCGGACAACGCCGCGCTGGCCGCCAAGGCGCGCGAACAGATAGGAATAACGGTCTCCTATAACGGAGGCTACCAGTCCATCCCCTACCCCAACGGGGATGTTCCCAGGGAAACCGGAGTGTGCACGGACGTGGTCATCCGCGCCATGAGGGCCTTCGGCCTGGACCTTCAGAAAGCCGTGCATGAGGATATGAAGGCCCACTTCTCCAAATACCCGAAAAACTGGGGCCTGAAAACCACGGACCGCAGCATTGACCACCGGAGGGTACCCAACCTCCGCACCTTCTTCAGCCGTCAGGGATGGTCCGTCCCCATCACTAAAACAGCGGCGGACTACAGGCCCGGAGACCTGGTTACCTGGAACCTTGGGGATGCGGTTCCCCATATCGGCATCGTTTCCGACAAAAAGACGGAGGAAGGCACGCCGCTGATCATTCACAACATCGGCTGCGGCACGCAGGAGGAAGACTGCCTGTTCCTTTATACCATCACGGGCCACTACCGCCCCGTGCTGAATGTGGCAAAACAGGATGCCGGTTCCTGAATTCCCCGGCTTGGCGCAGCTGGCCATCACAGGCTCCCGGTGGCGCTCCCCCGGAATGGCCCGGCCCACTTCAGGAGTGCGGGGTGGAAGCCGTGTTCATCCATCCGGAGCAGGTTCCTTATGCAAGGTCCGGAATGCCCCTGAACCTTCTTGCAAAAAGAGAGGGCTTCCGTCATCATGCATTCATGGTCACACCTGCATTCTCCGATTGTGTCAACAAGCTGGGCGTCGATGAAAACGACGTGATCCCCTTCGGCCGCAACAAGGCCAAGATTTCCCTGGACGTACTGAACAAGCCGTCCGCTCCCGGCAAACTTATCCTGGTCTCCGCCATCACGCCCACCCCTTCCGGAGAAGGAAAAACCACCGTTTCCATCGGTTTGGCGCAGGGACTGCAGGCCATCGGTAAAAAAGCCTGCCTGGCGCTTCGCCAGCCCTCCATGGGCCCGGTATTCGGCCGCAAGGGCGGTGCCACCGGCGGCGGTAAAAGCTCCCTGACGCCTCCGGATGAAATCAACATGCACTTCACGGGGGACTTCCATGCCATCACGTCCGCCCACAACCTGATCAGCGCCATCCTTGACAACGCCATGTTCTTCCACACGCTGAACATTGACGAACGCAAAGTCACCTGGAAGCGCGTCATGGACATGAATGACCGCTCCCTGCGCTCCGTCATCGTGGGACTTAACAAGCAGGGCTTTCCGCGTGAAACGGGCTTTGACATCACCCCGGCTTCGGAAATCATGGCATGCCTCTGCCTCGCTACCTCCTACAAGGACATGGAAGACCGCATCAACCGCATCGTCATCGGCTTCACGTCGGATGACAAGCCCGTATTCGCCCGGGAACTGGGCATTACCGGCTCCGTCATGGCCCTGCTGAAAGACGCCCTGATGCCCAACCTGGTGCAGACCGTGGAAGGCGTGCCCTGCTTCCTGCACGGCGGCCCGTTCGCCAACATCGCCCACGGCTGCAACTCCGTGCTGGCTACCAAAATGGCCCTGCACTTCGGTGACTATGCCGTCACGGAAGCCGGCTTCGCCTTTGACCTGGGAGCGGAAAAATTCCTGGACATCAAATGCCGCCAGTCCGGTCTGGACCCGGCGGCCATCGTGATCGTAGCTACGGCGCGCGCCCTGAAAATGCACGGAGGCACAGCCCTGGCGGACCTGAAAAACACGGACGTGGCCGCGCTGAAAAAAGGCCTCGCCAACCTGGACGCCCATCTGGACGCCGCCGCCCACTACAAGCGGCCCGTGGTGGTGGCCGTCAACAAATTCTTTGACGACTCCCAGGAGGAACTGGACGCCATCGTGGCGCACTGTGCGGAACGCGGCATCCCCTGCGCCATTGCGGACATCTTCTCCCAGGGAGGGGAAGGCGGCAAAGACCTGGCCCAAATGGTGGTGGAAGCCGCGGAAACGCCCTCCACCCCCTTCAAGCCCCTGTATGAATCCGCCCTTCCGGTGGAAGAAAAACTCAACATCATCGCCCGCAGCATTTACGGTGCGGACGGCGTGGAACTGACGCCCGCGGCCAAAAAGAAGCTGGCCCAGTTTGAAGCCAGCCGCCTCACGGACCTGCCCATCTGCATGGCAAAAACCCAGAACTCCCTTTCCGACAATAGCCGCCTCCGCGGACGCCCCACCGGCTTCACCGTCACCGTGCGCGACTTTGAAATCGCTAACGGAGCCGGCTTCCTGGTGGCCCTCTGCGGGGAAATCATGCGCATGCCCGCCCTGCCCGTCTCCCCCAACGCCATGCACATCTATTTGGACAACAAAGGCAACGTCCAGGGACTCTGAACAATCTCAACGCAAGAATCAACACCTCACCGCACACCATGAAAATCGCCATTCTGGGAGCCGGGGCCCTCGGCTGCTACTACGGAGCCAGGCTTCAGGAATCTGGCCGGGACGTCTCCTTCATCGTACGTTCGGAATACGGCTACCTGAAAGAACACGGCCTGGAAGTCAAAAGCCTGCATGGGGACATCTCCCTGCCCCATGTCAAGGTATACCGGGACCCGGCGGAAGTTGGACCGGTGGACCTCGTCGTGGTTGCGTGGAAAAGCACGGCAAATGCCGGGTTTGCCAAAGCCCTGCCGCCGCTGATGGGACCGGATACGGTCGTGGTGACTCTGCAAAACGGCATGGGAAACGCGGAGGAAATCGCCCGCATCATCCCGGCTGACCGCATCTATGTGGGCCTCTGCTTCATCTGCGCCATGCGCGCGGAACCGGGCCACGTCACCCATCTGGAAGGCGGCAACATCCAGTTTGCCCCCTTCGTCCCCTCTCCGGAAGGCTCTGAAAAGGCCAGGGAACTCTCCGAATTGTTTGCCAGCGCCGGCATCAAGACGCGCGCCTTTGACGCCGCGGAGCAAATCCAGTGGTACAAGCTCGTTTGGAACATCCCGTTCAACGGGCTGTGCCTGGCGCTGGGCGGCATCAGCATTGCGGAACTCTATCAAAACCCGGAAAACGTCGCCCGGGCACGCCGCATCATGGAGGAAGTAGTGCAGGCGGCCAGGGCCCGCGGCTACACCCTGCCTGACGATCTGGTGGAATTCCACCTTTCCCGCACGGAAAGCATGGGCTCTTTCATTCCGTCCAGCGCCGTGGACTACAACGCAGGGCGCCCCATTGAATATACGGCCATCTGGGGCGATCCCCTCGCCAAGGCGCACCAGGCCGGAGCCTCCCTCCCGGAATGGGAACAGCTGGACCGTGACATCCGCAAGCGCCTGAATATGGATTAACCCCCTCTACGGATCATGCTGAAAACCACCATTATTTTCATCATTGCCCTGCTGGGCTTCGGCATGATCCGGCAGCCTTTGCAGAACCATATTCTGGAACAGGAGAAGGCGGCGGGGTTGCTGGATGATCCGGTGGAGCTTTCCTCTTCCGATTATCTGGAACAACAGCTTGCCATGGTTTCCCTGGGCGGGCTGCGCTCCCTGGTGGCGGCTGTCCTGAGCATGGAGGCCTTTGACTGCTTCCTGATTTCCGACTGGACCAATCTGGAACGCCGCTACAACCAGATTACCTCCCTCGCCCCCCATTCCGATTTTTACTGGGATAACGGTTCGTGGCATTTGGGGAACAACGCCTCCTCCAGTTACCTGGACAATAAGCGGCTTTCCCCCATGGAACGCCGGGAAGGATTCCGGAAGTACATCCAGAAAGGCCGCCATTTTCTGGAAAAAGGCGTCAGCGTCAACCCCGGCAGCTGGTATTTGCAGTCCCTGCTGGGCAACATGTACAGTGATACCTACCGGCAGCCGGATTTTGAAAAGGCGGCGGAAGCCTACCGCAAGGCCCGGGAGCTGGGCGCTCCCCCCCTGACGGCCCGCAAGGAGTTTTACGCGCTTGCCCGCGTTCCCTCCAAATCCCGTGAGGCGCTGGAACTGGGCAAGGAATTGTTCAAGGACCCGCGGAACCGGACACCCAGCCTGGTGAGCAATATTTTCGTCCTGGAAAACAGGCTGAAAGTTCCGGAAAAGGACCGCATCCCCTTCCGGGAATTGTTCCCTACGGATGAGATCGCCCGCGACCTGATGACCAGTCACCTGGCCAATTCCCTCAGATACCCCGTGGACGGCCTGAAGGAGGCTCTGGAGTCTTTACCGGAAGAAAAGACCAAGACTGAAGATCAAAATCCTGAACGGGGAAAACTTTAGTCCCCGGCCTTTCGTATTTAGCATTTATTTTACCGGCCGCGCTTGGCAAAGCCCCGGAAAGATGCTATGCTTTTTGCCCGCAACACCATGAGTAGAATAGCCCTGATCAGTGACATCCATGCCAACCTGCCCGCTCTGGAAGCGGTGATGAAGGATATAGAACAGCTGCAATGCGATGCCGTTTACTGCCTGGGTGATATTGTAGGCTACAACGCCAATCCTTCCGAATGCCTTGAATTCATCCGCGCACGCCAGATTCCCACCGTGCGCGGCAACCATGATGAGGAAGCCATCGGGGAGGACAATCCCGCAGGCATGAATCCCGTGGCGTACAATGCCCTGATGTGGACGCGGCAGCAGCTTTCCGAGGAACAGAAAAAATGGCTGCGCCGCGCGCCGTTCCAGCGCATCCTGCCCAATGAAATCGTTCTGGTGCACGCCACTCAGGACAAGCCCAATTCCTGGTCCTACGTCACGAATGTGGATACGGCCACGCACAGCATCAACATGCTGCGCGACAACCAGTTCCTGTGCTTCAACGGCCACACGCACGTCCCGCGCACCTTCATCCGCCATGAAGGGAGCATCCAGGAATATGAATCCGGGGATATCCAGCTTCTCAAGGCCAACAAGTACCTCATCAATGTGGGTTCCGTCGGCCAGCCCCGGGACGGGGACCCCCGCGCCGCCTACGGCGTGCTGGATGTGGACAGCATGGTTTACTACCAGCGCCGGGTGGAGTACGACGTGGAGGAGGCGCAGAGGCGCATCCTGGACGCCGGGCTTCCGGACATGCTGGCGCGCCGCCTGGGGGAAGGCATTTAGTGTTCCGCCGCCCTTCCAGGATCATGCAGGTTCAGCCCTCTGATCCCCTGCGGCATTGTTCATTGTTTCTCCGCCCCTCCGCACCGGCATTGAGAAAAACAGGGATGCCCGCATGTTAGCAAAGGCTCACAAATTTGCATTGCTACTTGCCTCGCATGCCACAAACCAGTAGAGTTCTGCGCGACGAATGAAGACCTATATCATCAGACGACTCCTTCTCATGCCCCTGACGCTTCTGGGGGTCACGTTCCTCGTCTTTTGCATAACCCGCTTTGTCCCGGGAGGTCCCATTGAGCAGATGATGCAGCAGCAGAGCATGAGCGCCCTGTCCGGCCAGAAGGCGGGCTCCCAGCGCGGAGACAACAACCTGAGTGAAGCGGATATGGAGCGGCTGGAAGAACAGTACAGCCTTCAGGAGCCCATCATCACCGCCTATCTGCAATGGCTGGGAGTGCTTCCGAAAAAGATTTTCATTTCCCGCGAGGAATTCGGAGACATCGGCGGCATGGAACCGTCCGACAAGGAGGATGAATATTCCGGCATTTCCGATACGCACACGCGGATCAACCTGAATGAAACCGGGGAGCAGGTCGTTGTCGTCCGTCCGGACAAAAATTCCGGGAGCGTGAAAGACGCCTTCTTTTCCGGCACGCCGTCCCGGAAAGCCGCCACGGAAGGCTGGACCGTGGACATTGAATCCCCCATGGACCGGGCGGAACGCTGGGCGCGCCGCATGAGGCAGACGGACAATACGGCAGCCGTCCAGGACAAGGCGAAGAGCTACGCGTGGCGCGCCGTGATGTACAAGACCAGCTTTGACGGCCTGCTTCAGGGCACCATGGGCAATTCCTTCAAGTATAATGAACCCGTGTGGGACATGATCAAGGAGCGCATCCCCGTTTCCCTGTACTTCGGCATCCTGAGCGCCATTATCACGTACTCCGTCTGCATTCCCCTGGGGGTGGTGAAGGCCATCCGCCACAAGAGCCTGGTGGACAACATCTCCTCCGTCCTGATTTTCCTGGGGTACTCCGTCCCCGGCTTCGCTTTGGGCGCCGTGCTGGTGGTATACCTGGGCGCGCGGCTGGAATGGTTCCCGCTCTGCGGCCTGACCTCTCCGGATTTTGCGGACATGGGCTTCTGGGGACAGGCCGGAGACCTGCTGCACCATACGGTGCTCCCGCTGATCTGTTACGTGGTCAGTTCCTTCGCCATCACCACCATGATGATGAAGAACAACCTGATGGACAACCTTTCCTCCGACTACATCAGGACGGCCATGGCCAAGGGCGTGAGCTTCAAGGGCGCCGTCATCAAGCACGCCTTCCGCAACTCCTTCATCCCGATCGCCTCCACGCTGGGCAGCCTCATCAGCCTCATTGTAGCCGGCTCCATGCTGGTGGAAAAGGTCTTTGATATCCAGGGCTTCGGCATGTTGAGCTACCAGGCCCTGATGGACAAGGACTACGCCCTGATCATGGGCACGCTGCTGCTTACCTCCTTCCTGATGGTGCTTGGCAACCTGCTTTCAGACATCATCGTGGCCGCCGTGGATCCCCGCATTAAATTTGAATAACACACATGGTTAGAAAACTGGCATACCTTCTGGTCATTCTGGCGGTCCTCACCGCCGTGGGAGAGCTGTGCGGCCTGCTCCTGCCCACACTGAGCTGGCCCTTTACCGTCTCACGGGAAATGAGCATGCTCAACATCGTCTGCACGGACCAAAACAACGGCGGCCTCCTGACGCCGCAGGGAAAATTCCTGTGGTTCGGCTGGGCCTGCGTGCTGGTCATGGCCGGAGTGGGGGTCTGGATCATGCTGAAAGGCCCGCGCCGTTTTAATCCCACGCCGATTACCAGGCGCCGCATCCAGCGCTTTAAAAGCATCTCCCGCGGATATGTTTCCCTGATCATCCTGCTGGTGCTGACGCTGCTGGCCTGCATGGACCAGTGCCTGGTGGGCAAGCGGGCGCTCCTTGTGGTTCAGGACGGTTCCTGGTACTTCCCCGCCATCATGCGCAAGGTGTACCAGGGTTCCACCTTTGGCCAGACCGGGGACTTTGCGGATGCGGAAGCCAATTACCGCGAACTGAAAAAACAGGCCGGCCAACCCGGCAAGCCCTCCCTGGTTATCATGCCCCTGGTTCCGTACGATCCCACGGGGGATTCCACCAATCCCGGTTCCGAAGCCCTGGTGGTGAATGAAGACGGCCTCGTCTGCGAGTCCAGCGGCAAACCATACTCCGGCCTGGCCTCCCGGCTGCACAAGGATGAAGAAGCGCTCCCCCACGTCAGCTACAAATTCCGCAAGGGAAAAAAGGTGGACCGCGCCACCGGCTGGCTGGAAGACCGGACGGAGGTGTACAGCGCCACGTATGAAAACAACCGGATCGTGGCGGAGCACTACAGCGGCCCCGGCACCAAGGAGGACTTCCTGAAACAAACGGACGAAAACAAGATCAGCCGCATCTTCTACCACCCGGCCCCTCCCCTCAAGGGCGGCCACCTGCTGGGCACCAACACCCAGGGCGCGGACATCCTGGCGTACCTGTACGGCGGACTCCAGGTGAACATGAAGGCCGCCATCTTCTATCTCCCCATCGTGTACTTCATCGGCATCACCTTCGGAATGATGATGGGGTACTTCGGCGGCATGTTCGACCTCGGCATGCAGCGCCTCATTGAAATCTTCTCCCAGGTTCCCTTCCTGTTCATCATCATGATCATTTCGGACATGGTGCCGCTCCAGATGAAGGGCATGTTCCTGATCATCAGCCTGCTCATCATGTTCGGGTGGATGTCCATGACCTACCAGCTCAGGACCTCCACCATGAAGGAAAAGGCGCGGGACTACGTGGCGGCCGCCCGCGTGCTGGGGGCCTCCACCAGCCGCATCCTCTTCATCCACATTCTCCCGAACCTGGTAGCCATTCTGGTCACGCTGGTTCCGTTCAGCGTTTCCGCCCTGATCCTGGCCCTGGCCTCCCTGGACTACCTGGGCTTCGGCCTGCCGGATACGTACGCCAGCTGGGGGCGCCTGCTCAATGACGGCCTGGCGGACCTCTCCGCAAGCTGGGTGGTCACCTCCGCCTTCGCCGCCCTGGTAATCACGCTCCTGCTCGTCACCTTCATCGGGGAGGCCATCCGCGAGGCCTTCGACCCCAAGAAATTCACCACCTATAAATAACAAAAGACATCCGTTTCTCCACATACCCATGCTCAAGCTGTCCTCCATCCTCCGCACCCTCCTTTCTTCCGTGACGCTGTCCCTTCTGCTGGCAGCCGGCTCCGGCTGCAAGGATTCCTCCCAATCCCAGGGGGTGGGCTGGCAGCCTAACGTGCCTTTCGGCACGCTTCCCCCCGGGTTTGACTCCTTCCCGGAACGGTGGAACAAGCAGATCAATGACCGCCTGGCAAGGGAAGAAGCCGCCAAGCAAAAGGAAATCAAGAACCTTCGTGATCAATTCTTCAAAGAGGAAGACCCCAAAATCAGGGAAAAGCTGCAAAGCAAGCTCATTGCGGATGAAGCGGCCCTGTCCGTCATCCACCGCAGGCAGACGGAAGGAGACTACATCAAGTTCAAGACTCCGGCAGACATCCCCCGGGACCTTAAATGGGAAGACGGGATGGATAATCCGGAAATAGGCGATCCGAACGCCAAAAAAGGCGGCGTGCTGCGCCAGTGGGCTCCGGGGTCCTATCCGGACACATTCCGCCCCAACGGCCCGAACAGCAACAGCGGCTTCCGCGGCCCCCTGTATGATGAAATCATCATAGGCCTCGTCTCCATCCATCCGGTCACCGGGAAAATCATCCCCGGCATCGCCCATAAATGGGCGGAAACCGCAGACAGGCGCACCGTTTACTTTGAGCTGGACCCGGACGCCCGCTACTCGGACGGGGCCAAGGTAAAGGCCATTGACCTGCTGGTGAACATGTACATCCGCACCTCGGAATACAGCCGGGACGTCTTCTACAACAACTTCTTTTATCAGAACGCGTCAAACATCACCATCTACGACGACAGCCGCTTCTCCATCACCCTCCCCTTCGCCAAGCCGCTGCTCCCGTACTACTGCACGCTGTTCATCCCTTCCCCACCGCACTTCTACTGCGAATTCGGCCCCAATTACGTGGAACGCTACCAGTGGCGCGTGCCGCCCACCACGGGCGCCTACGTCGTCAAGCCGGACGGCATCATCCGCGGCCGCCAGGTAACGCTCCAGCGCGTGCCGGACTGGTGGGCCAGGGACAAGAAATTCACGAAGTACATGTATAACGTGGACCAGATCGTGTACAACTTCATCGCGGAACCGTCCAAGGCCATTGAGCTCTTCCGCATCGGCGAACTAGACGTGATGAACATCACGAAGCCGGAGCTGTGGCACGAACGCATGGAAATTCCGGAAGTCCACAACGGCTACATCAACCGCAGCACGTTTTACACCATTTACCCCCGGCCTCCGTACGGCCTCTTCCTGAACACCTCCAAAGCCCCCTTCAATAACCTGGACGTGCGCCTGGGCTTCCAGTACGCCCTGAACATCCAGAACATCATTGACATCACCTTCCGCGGAGACTACCAGAGGCTCAACTCCTACAACTCCGGCTTCGGCAAATTCACCAACCCCTACATCAAGGCGCGGCCCTACTCTCCGGAACAGGCCCGCTCCTGCTTTGCCAAAGCCGGATACACCATCCCGTGCCCGGACGGAATCCTCCGCAAGCCGGACGGCACCCGGCTCACCGCCGCCATCACCTTCCCCAACTCTTCCCCCTCCCTGGCCTCCACGCTGGGCAAGCTGAAGGAAGATGCCCGCAAGTGCGGCCTGGAAATCCAGCTGGACCCGCTGGACTCCACCGTAGCCTTCCGCAAAATCATGGAAAAGCGCGTTCAGGCCTCCTTCATGGCCTGGGGCTTCACTCCGCCCCATCCGATGAACGAGCAGGGCTTCCATTCCCGCTACGCCTATGACGAACGCGGCAGCCTCATCACCTACACCAACAACATCTGCGCCTATGCGGACAAGGAGATGGACAAGCTGCTGGACGACGAAACGAATGCCGCTACGGAAGACGAGCTGCAAAAGGCCACGTGGAAGGTGCAGCAGAAAATCCATGATGAAGCCCTGTGGGTTCCGGCCTGGACCACGGAATTCGTCCGGCTGGGCTACTGGCGCTGGGTCAGGTGGCCTGACAGCTCCACCACGCAATTTTGCCATCCCGTCGTATTTGACCCGATGGAAAGCTACCTCTACTGGGTGGACAACGACATCAAGAAAGAGACGATGGAAGCCAAGCGGGAGGGAAGAACCTTCGAGGAAGTGGACGCCGTATACGACCAGTACCGCTACATGGACTCCATCGACAGCCTGGACAATAAGGAAGGAAGCGGCAAACTGCCGTCCGTGCCCGTCATTCCGGAAAACGGCGGCCCCCTGGAACCCTCTGCCACGGAGAAATAACAAATGAGCGAACCCCTGTTGGAAATCAAGAACCTGGTCACCGGATTCGAGACGGAATCCGGCTTGCTGAAAGCGGTGGACGGCGTCAGCTTCACCGTACCCAAGGGAACCTGCGTAGGCATCGTGGGGGAATCCGGCTGCGGCAAGAGCGTCACGGCCATGTCCATCGTGCGCCTGCTGCCCCAGCCCATGGGAAAAATCCTGGACGGGCAAATACTCTTCAAGGGCCGTGACCTGGTCCAGGCGAAGGAAACGGACATGCACGGCATCCGCGGGCGCCACATCGGCGTCATCTTCCAGGAACCCATGACGGCGCTCAACCCCGTGCACAGCATCGGCAGGCAGATCGGAGAATCCCTGATGCTCCACCGTGGAATGAATGCCAGGGAGGCACGGGACGCCGCCATCCAGCTCCTGCAGCGCGTCCGCATTCCCGCTCCGGAACAACGGGTGGACGAATTCCCCCACCAGCTCTCCGGAGGCATGCGCCAGCGCGTCGTCATCGCCATCGCCCTGGCCTGTCATCCGGAACTCATCATTGCGGATGAACCCACCACGGCGCTGGACGTCACCGTGCAGGCGCAGATTCTTTCCCTCCTCAAGGACCTCCAGGCGGAAATGGGATCCTCCTCCATCCTCATCACCCATGATCTGGGCGTCATCGCGCAAAGCTGTGACTCTGTAGTAGTCATGTACGCCGGCCGCGTGGTGGAAAAAGCACCCGTCCGGGAACTCTTTGCCAATCCCCGCCACGCCTACACCAAGGGACTGCTGGCCTCCATCCCGCAGCTGAGCTCCGTGCGAAAGACCAAGCTGCCCACTATCCCCGGCCAGGTGGCCTCCATTGCTGACTTCGTGCCCGGCTGCCGCTTCTGCCAGCGCCAGGGCGTGCCTGTGGAAGAACTCACGGAACGCCCGCCCCTCGTGGAAGTATCCCCGGACCACTTTGTGGAAGCCTGCCCCCGCTGTGCCAACCTTTAACCCTTTTCCCCCTTCTCTCGTCATGCCGGAACCAATCTTGCAAGTCAACAACCTGAAAATGTACTTCCCCGTCCGCTCCGGGATCTTCCTGCGGCAGGCGGGCTGGGTGAAGGCGGTAGACGACGTCTCCTTCAGCATCTATCCCGGAGAAACCCTGGGGCTGGTAGGGGAATCCGGCTGCGGAAAATCCACCATCGGGAAAAGCATCGTGCGCCTGCTGAAACCTACGGGCGGCTCCATCCAGTTCAACGGAAAAAACATCGCCACGCTCTCCCAGCGCAAAATGCGGCCCCTGCGCCCCCATATTCAAATGGTCTTCCAGGACCCGGCGGAATCCCTCAACCAGCGCCAATCCATCGGCCAGATTGTAGCGGAACCCTTCGTCATCCACCGCATGGGCACCCCCGCCGCGCGCCGGGAATGGGTGCGCGGCCTGCTGGACCGCGTAGGCATGCCGGACAGCGCCATTGACCGCTTCCCCTTTGAATTCTCCGGGGGCCAGCGCCAGCGCATCGGCATCGCGCGCGCCCTGACGCTGAACCCCAGCCTCATCATTCTGGACGAACCTGTTTCCGCGCTGGACGTATCCGTCCAGTCCCAGGTGCTCAACCTGCTGCTGGAGCTTCAGGAAGAGCGCAAGCTCTCCTACCTCTTCATCGCCCATGACCTGGCGGTGGTCAAGCACATCTCCGACCGCGTGGCAGTCATGTACCTCGGTAAAATCGTGGAAATGTCAGATGCGGAAACCATCTACCGAGCCCCCAAGCATGCCTATACCAAGGCGCTGCTGGACGCCATTCCGGAACCGGACCCCGCCCGGGCCAACAAGCACCAGCCCCTGCCGGGGGACGTACCCTCCCCCATCAACCCGCCGCTCGGCTCCGCCTTCGGCCACCGCATCCAGCACCCCTCCTATCCGGAAACAGTGGGTGCGGACCTCACCCCCGTGGAAATAGAACCGGGCCACTGGGTAGCCCCGGACCCCTGCTCCCTAGAGCCGGAAGACTGGAACAAGGTGCGCCAGAGGTAGAGCCAGAACCAGAAACGTCTCCCAAGTAAAAACCGGGAGTCCACCTGGTCGGCAACCGCAGCGGACTCCCGGTTGGGATATTTCTTAACTATTCCTGTCGGCAGGAACCAGTACGGTAACACGGTTTTCCTCGTCATGGACAAGAATCACTTTCCCCATGGCTCCATGATCCCCGGCTGTCCCTCCCTCCCCTGAGGCTCCCGGTGTTCCTCCGGTTCCTCCTGCCACAGAACTGCTGCCACCGTCTCCTCCCACACCACCTTTTCCACCTTTGCCTCCACTGCCGCCGTTCCCTCCAAGTCCTTCATGGGGATCAGGAGACTGAATCAACTGTACAGAACCGTCAAGGGTCCAATAATGGATGGTAACATTCGCTCCGGTGCCCCCGGCGGCTCCTTTGCCACCTTTTCCTCCTTTCCCTCCGTTACCGCCGTTTCCCCCTTCGCCTGCGCCATCCCCTCCATCCTTTCCTCCTGTACCACCTTTGCCGCCTTGGCCTCCTTCACCACCATCTCCTCCGTTGCCTCCCTTACCTCCATAACTGGCTACCAGGACATCCCCTTTGATGGTTGCCACCGACATGGAAACAGGAGTCGGATTAGAACCGGCAATGCCGTTACTGCCATTTCCTCCATCATGTCCTGCCGTACCGTTACTTCCTTTTTCCCCTGCCGACTTACTTCCTCCATCAGCTCCTTTTGCCCCCTGGGCACCGTCTCCCCCGTCTCCGCCATCTCCTCCGTCTCCGCCACCCTCTCCTGTAAATACAAAGGAACCTTTCATGTCGGGACGTCCTTCCTGCCGCAGATAATCTGATTCCAAATGAACCAGGGCTCCCTTCTTGGAGATGATCTTTGCCCCTTCCTCAAGAGTAATACTGTCGTAATGAAGCACAACCGGATAAGGACTGGAACCTGGATCAATGATAAGGGGATGGTCCTTGGTCACCACAATACTTTCTCCTGTAAAACAAGCAATTTTCATGGGAAAATACTTGCGGTTAAGTACATCCTCATAGGCTGCCACCTTCCGGGAATCTCCGTAAATATAGGCTTGGCAGGCACGGCACAAAATGGCTTTCCACCTTGCGGGTAAATCCTTCCACACCGTATGATCATAAGTGGAATCCCATACGGGGAATTCCAGTTCTTCAGAAGAAAAAACTCCCAAATCAAATAAACTGTCGTCGCAGCCTGTCAACTTTTTCAGTTTCTGAATGCTGTCAATTTCACAAATCACGGGCGGGGGACCACTATTAAGCGAGGAATCCGGGGAAAGAAGGAATTCTCTCTTCTTCGTGTCTGTCCTCAGGGAACCCTTTGACGGTTCATGGAAATCCAGGGATCTCCAGAACTCACTGCGAGCGGATTTTGATTGGCTCAAAATGGCCTGCATTTGTACTTCACGCTGATCTTTGTTCATGATGTGCTATTTCTCTATTATTTTTATATTCAATGGCTTGATCATGGCATTGCATTGACGGACAATGGTACCGAACAACCGCCATGCGATATGAAAAACCATGAAGGTTTTTACATTATTCACATTACATTATCCTCATACAAAAACAAACAATTATCATTTTAAAATGTAAAATATTTATGAAGAAACAAAGATTAGTTAATTTAAAACTGCCATTAAGCCGCATTCAACCTCGCACCGACTTGGGAGAAAAAAGATATGGTCGATCCCTCTCTTGAAAGAGATCAATAGATACGCCAGGCGCCGGAACAAAACTTACCGGCCATCTTAAAAACCACCCTCCAAAAACTGTACGGAGCGTATTTTGCGTATCCCAGCCATCCCAGCTTGGCCCAAAATGACTTTTCCCATTTCGAATAATCCAGGAACGGCTTAAAAACTGAAACCTTCCGGAGCGCGAAAGAGTACAGAAAATAAAACCAGCCTCCCTCTAAAGATATCGCTTACACATAAATCCGCGGGACGCGGGCGCTGATGCTGGTCAGCACGTTGCTGGGAATGGTATTGGCGCGGCGCGTCAGCTCCTCCCAGCTCACGTTCGGGCCCATGATCTCTACCAGGTCCCCGGTCTCCACATGGTCCATGTAGGTGACGTCCACCATAATCTGATCCATCGTCACGCGGCCCAGCACGGGGCAGTACTGGCCATTGATATACACGCGGGCACCCTGGTTGGACAGGTATTGAAGATAGCCGTCCGCATAGCCGATGCCGATGGTAGCCACCTTCGTGCTCCCCTTGGTGATATAACAATGGTTGTAGGAAACGCCGTGGTTGCCCGGCAGCCTGCGGATCAGGGTGATGCGGCTGTACAGGGTCATGGTAGGCTTCAATTCCTTGTTATAGGGGGAAGGCATGGGGGAAAAACCGTACAGGATTCTTCCCAGCCTCACCATGTTGGCGCAGGGAACCTTGTAATTGAACACGGCCGCGCTGCTGCACAGGTGCCGGAACTCATACTGGTAACCGGAGGAAAGCTCATTCACCGCCTCCGTAAAACCGCTGATCTGTCCGTGCGTGAAAGAAATATCGTCAGAAGCCGCGGATAAATGGGAAAACACGCCTTCCAGATGAAGGTGGTCCAGCTTCCTGAGCTTCTCCGTCAGGCCGTGCAGTTCACTGGGCAGAAAACCGCTGCGTCCCATCCCGGTATCCACGCCCACATGGACGTGTACGGGCTTGTTATACAGGGCGCCCAGGGAATTGAAATGCTCCGCCTCTTCCATGCTGGAAAGAGCGGCGCGCCAGCCGTTCTGCACAATCTCCTCCCGTTCTCCGGCAAAACAGGGCCCCAGAATAAAAGGGCACGTCTTGACGCCCGTATCCCGCACCCGCGCAGCTTCCGCCACAGTCGCCACGCCGAAAAAGGCGCACCCTTCGTTATCCAAAGCCTTCACCACCCCCTCAAGACCGTGGCCGTAAGCCTCCGCCTTCACAATGGCCATCTGCCGCTGGTCCGGCATAATGCGGCGAACGACACTCAAATTATGCCGCAGCGCGTTCGTATCAACCTCGGCCCAGGCTCTGGGAGGGCTTGTGCAACTCATGCCCGGAGTGTAGAAAGGCGCACCATGCTGTACAAGCCGGAAATCAGCCACCTTCCTACTTTCCGGAAGGGAGCCCGGAAAAAATGCCCACCCGCTCACAGTAATGAATCCGGGAACATTGACGGAAGAAAAACCACGCCTCTTTTTCACCCGCCTTCAAAAAACTCCTTGCCAATCTCCTGCTTGAACGATATATTCCCTCCGCACTGCAAATGCGCGGTTAGCTCAGTGGTAGAGCACATGCTTCACACGCATGGGGTCACTGGTTCGAAACCAGTACCGCGTACCATCCTTCTTAAACACCCTGGAATCCAGCATTCCGGGGTGTTTTTCTTTTCACCGCCAGGCTTTATTTTAGCGGATAACAGAAGGCTGATAGCGAAAAGATAAAACCGATGCTTCCCTGCACCCGGATGCCTAGTACGGAAGGGTGCATCCACATAAAAAAGCAGTATAAGAACGAACCTTCAGGTTCAATTTCGAGATGCCTTCAACGATGTTGCACTCAGTTCTGCATTTCCATGTATTTTCTCAATGTTATTTCCCGATACGTTTACACACGCGCAGCCAATCCTTTCTTCCATCCTGCATGATAATATAAACCTTGTCGGCCACCCGGGTTGCAATCCGAGAGCCTCCGGAAGAAACATTAAAATAATGGAAATCCCCGTGGGGAGAAGAACGGACAGGAGTCATCGTAAAATCAGTAGTGCCGTTAGACTTTTTAACTGTACCTTCCCCACGCCCATTAAAACGGTAAGTCAGACCGGAACCATCCTTCCAGTTTCCTTCAAAGGTTTTCAAGGAACGGTCCCGTTCTGGAGAAAGGTTGCCGCTTTCAAGCCGTTTTGCGTATTCATGTACTGCAACAGCAGCTGTCATATCACCGTCAGCCGATAATTTCAGCTTCAATTTGTCTAAAGCTTGGATATATTTTTTTGTTATTTCCGAACATGCTTGAAAACACCGCTTCTTGAGATCGTTCTGCATCTGCAGCCACTCGGCATCTTTTATTTCATCCGCACTTCCTACATTGGTTCCCTCTTTGGAAGAATCATGTATCAAACGGGCAACGATATTGTTTGTATAAATTTCAAAAATCGTCCGGGAATCAATGACCAGCCACAACCTGTTCGGAGCTCCTGTAAACACTATCAGATCCGGTCCCGTCAGTTCGGTGTTAACCTTCTCGCCCGTGTTTTTAAATTTTTTACGGAATTCCTGTATATCATAATGGTTGCCCTCAGCATCCAGCTTATGGATCATATTAGCAACCGAACCATACCATCCATCCCTAGGAATAGAAATCTGGCAAGTTTCCTTCACCAATCGCCAGTCAAAATTGTTTTTCTTTAATTCCTCAAGACCGTCATGAATTACTTTCGCCCCTTCAAAATCAGAGCGTTGAACGCATTTCTTCTGCAATACCAACGCTTTCTGAGTAAAAGCAGCAATATGAGGGGCGCAAGCCTGGGTGCAACGTTTCTGATATATACGGTCCAATGCCTGAACCTCCTGAGGAATTTCCGCAGCAAGCGATACAGATGCCACGGCACATACAGAGAAAACGGCAAGGGGCCAAAAGTTCATGCATCTTTATAAAAAACCATCAAAAATAGTTCAAGTCCAAACACCCTCAAAATCATTTTTTCAACTTTTGTAACATTTTTATTTTCATTATTAAATACCGTTATCCAACTTTTCCTTCTTCCTTGCCACAACAAAACATCCACCAAGAAAATCTGTCCTTTCTCTATTTGGAAAAGCAGATGTATCCACATCCTTTCTTTCCATAAAATTGCATGTGGAAATAATTCTTTTCGTAACTGTTCCTGCGCCACAGGCATTGACTTGGTTTTCCTTTCTCCGTATGCTCCCGCCCTCATGCCTGCGCTGCTGATCACGTCTTTCATCTGGGCGTTGTCATTCGGACTGCTGGGGAACTGCCTGTCCGACCTCCCCGCCAGTTTTGTCGCGCTGGCGCGCATGGCCGGCTCGCTGACCGTTTTCCTCCCCTTCGTCCGGAAGGTTCCTTTCAGCCATGCAATGGGGATGATGGGGATAGGCGCCGTCCAATTCGGAGGAATGTACCTCTGCTATATCGCAGCCTTCCATTATCTTCCTTCCCACCAAGTCGCCCTTTTCACGGCCACTACGCCGATTTACGTGGTTCTTGTCAACGGCCTGGTGAAAAAGAAGCTGCCGCCGCTCCATCTGGCGGCGGCCGTTCTTGCGGCCATAGGAGGCGCGGGCATCCTTTGGAAAGGGTATTCCGCCGGTAATGGCGAACTCACGGGAATTGTTCTGGTACAGCTTTCCAACCTCTGTTTCGCGGCTGGGCAAATCGCCTACATTTCCTTGAAGAATTCCTGGTTCGGCGGAAGTGAAGCTTCCTGCTTCACCTATGCCTACGCAGGCGCCCTGCTGGTTACCTTGCCTTCCGGACTGCCGTCAGGGCTGGCCTGCTGGCAGGAGATTTCAGCCATGCAATGGTGGCTGCTGGCCTATTTGGGAATCATCGCTTCAGGAGTCTGCTTTTTCCTCTGGAATTACGGCGCCCGCCGGGTGACGCCCGTCAAGCTGGCAATCATGAACAATCTCAAGATTCCCCTGGCGGCGCTGATTTCCCTGCTCCTGTTCCGGGAACAGTCCAATATGTTCCTCCTGGCTCTCGGGTGCCTGCTTATCCTGTCCTCTTTCCTGATCGCGCCCATTCCTTTCAAGAAGGCTGCGCAGAAACAGGCTTCCGGCGGCCGGGTTCCGGAATAACGCACCCTTGTCATTTCCGCCCGCGCCAGTTTCCAGATTCTCCTTTCATGCTCCAGGAAAGGCATGACACATCACATCCGTTTCATTTTGAACCGGAGATGGAATGGGCAGGTCTTTTCTGGAGGTAATTTTTTCTTGTTCATGTTCAAGCTTTCCTCCCATTTTTTTCCATTCCTGTGCTTCCTGATGGCACAATTTTCTCCATCCCTCGCAAAAAAGGTGGAATACGATTTATACGTCCGGAACGCTCCGGTCAATTTCACCGGGGTCACGCGCCCGGCCATGACCATCAATGGGAGCATTCCCGGCCCCACCCTGCATTTTACGGAGGGGGATACGGCCGTGATCCGCGTGCACAATATGATGGATACAGAGACGTCTTTCCACTGGCACGGCCTGCTGGTGCCCAATGACCAGGACGGCGTGCCGTACCTGACTTCCGCCCCCGTGAAGCCCCACACCACGCATACCTATACTTTCCCCATCATCCAGAACGGCACGTATTGGTACCATTCCCACAGCGGCCTTCAGGAGCAGAGCGGGCTGTACGGCGCGTTCGTCATCCGCAAACGGCCCGGCGCCCCGGCACGCAGGATGGAGGATGCCCTGCCGGAGTATACGCTGGTGCTGAGCGACTGGACTAATGAGAATCCCAACGAGGTCAACAGGAAGCTTCACACGGGTTCGGACTGGTTTTCCATCCGCAAGGGGAGCGTGCAGAGCTACTGGGAGGCCCTGCGCGCCGGCTACCTGGGAACCAAGCTGACCAGCGAATGGAAGCGCATGAACGCCATGGATGTGAGCGACGTGTTTTACAACCGCTTTCTTCTTAACGGTACTCCGCAGGCTTCCCTGCCCCGGCTGAAGGGCGGAGACCACATCAGGCTGCGCATCGTCAACGGGGCTTCCTCCACGTATTTCTGGCTGAGGTACGCGGGCGGAAAAATCCGGGTGGTGGCCAGCGACGGCAAGGACGTGGTTCCCGTAGATGTGGACCGCATGATTATTGCGGTTTCCGAGACTTACGATGTGATCCTGACCGTGCCGGAGTCTGGCAAATCCTTTGAGTTCCAGGCGACGGCGGAGGATACCACCGGCTCTTCCTCCCTGTGGCTGGGCCATGGGGAAAGGCAGCCGCTGCGCCCCTTTCCCAAACTGAATTACTTCAAGAATATGAAGCAGATGAACGGGATGATGACCATGGGAGGGAACATGAAGATGATGAAGATGAATTCCGGCCCCATGCCCCACCAGATGCATCATCACGGCATGCCGTCCTCCCATTCCGGAAATATGGAGATGACGGACATGAAGTCCGGCTCCTCCCATGGGGGAGGCCACGGCAGCATGCAGGAGGACGGGGAGGGAACCACCCTGACGTATGACATGCTGAAGTCCCCTTCCCGCACCAACCTCCCTTCCGGCGTTCCCGTGAAGGAGCTGCATTTCATGCTGACCGGGAATATGAACCGCTACGTGTGGAGCATGAACGGGAAGACTCTTTCAGAGACGGACCGCATCATGATCAAGGAAGGGCAGAATGTGCGCATCATCCTGACCAATAATACCATGATGAGGCATCCCATGCACCTGCACGGCCATTTTTTCCGGCTGGTGAACAGGCACGGGGATTTTTCACCGCTCAAGTTCACGGCGGATATCCAGCCCATGGCCACCCAGGTGATTGAGTTCAACGCTGCGGAGAAGACGCGCGGCAACTGGTTTTTCCACTGCCATATCCTGTACCACATGATGAGCGGCATGGGCCGCATTTTCACGTATGAGGATTCTCCGCCCAATCCGCAGCTCCCCCATCCCATGCGCGCGCTTCAGCATGTTTACGATATGGACCGGATGTGGTACCTGACCGTGAATAATGATTTCGCCTCCAACGGGAACATAGGGGACCTGGAGTTCGGGGGCACCCGCTGGAGCATCCAGGGAGAGTGGCAGATAGGCTACAAGGATACCCGCGGTTACGAGGCGGAGGGACGGTTTGGAAGGTACATTGGAGAGAAGCAGTGGCTTTATCCCTATATCGGCGTGGATTGGACCTACCGCAAGGGGGAGGCGGGTGAACGCAATATGTTCCGCCAGACCACCAGGAAGGACCGGGAAGTGGACGGCACCCTGGGCGCCCGGTACACGCTCCCCCTGTTCCTGATTGCGGACGCGCGCATTGACACGGACGGGAAGGTGCGCCTGCAATTGGAACGGGACGATATTCCGCTTACCTCACGCCTGCGCCTGTCCTTTTCCCTGAATACGGACCGGGATTATTCCGTGGGCCTGCATTACATTCTGACCTCCCACCTCAGCATTTCCACCAATTATGATAATAACCTGCACTGGGGCGTGGGCCTGATGCTGACCTATTGACCCCCCTACCCATTTTCTCCTGTTCCTGCCGGGCGATCCCCTGTAGCATCCCTTCACCATGCCAGGGATGATGAATTGGGAACAGCTTTTGTCGGATACCCGGTGCGGATCCACGCACCAGAGCACCACGCCCCCGCAGAAAGACCGGAACGAGTACGACAAGGATTACGGCCGCGTGCTGTTTTCCAGCGCCTTCCGCCGCCTTCAGGATAAAACGCAGGTGTTCCCACTGGGGCGCAATGATTACGTGCGCACCCGCCTGACCCACAGCCTGGAGGTGGCCCACATCGGTTCATCCCTGGGCATGCACGTGGGCAATTTGCTTGGTGAAAAGCGGAAGGAGCTGAATGACATCATGAAGCCTTCCGGACTGGCCACCATCGTTTCCACCGCCTGCCTGGCTCATGATATAGGGAATCCGCCCTTCGGCCATTCCGGGGAAGACGCCATTGAATCCTCCCTGGCGCGCCACGGCGTGACTCGTCCGTTTGAAGGGAACGCCCAGGGTTTCCGCATCCTGACCTGTACCGGGGACCCGATGGAAGGCAGGGGATTGAAGCTGACGTGCGCCATTCTGGGGGCATTCATGAAGTATCCCTGTACCCAGTCCTATTCCTCCGCAGTAAAAAAGAAGTCGATCATTCCCTCCAACAGGCTGGAATGCAAGAAATTCGGCATCGGGGAACCGGAACGGGAGGCCGCCTCCTTCGTGGCGGGAAAACTGGGACTGCTCCCGCGGCATCAGCCGGAAGCTGCGGAGCTCTGCTGGAGCCGCCATCCCCTGGCGTACCTGATGGAGGCCGCGGACGATATTTGCTACCGCATTGCGGATATTGAAGACGGCTTCTTTTCCGGCCTTCTGGATTTCAGCCACGCCAGGGAGTTATTCAGTCCCTTCCTGAAGGAACACCATCTCAAGTACGTGGGGGAACTGGTCCAGAAGGGGGAAGAAGCCTCCTGCGTCCATTACATGCGGGCAATTGCCATCGGCGCCAGCATCCAGGCAGCCGTGAACAGTTTCATGGACCATGAAGAGGAGCTTCTGCAAGGGAGGATGGAGCAGTCCCTGATAGACAGTTCAACATTGTCCGCCGCGCTGGACGGCCTGTACAGGTATGCCATGGAGAATGTTTACCAGGCCAGGGAGGTGATTGAGGTGGAGGCCATGGGCTACAAGGTGCTGGGCGAGCTGATCGACTTCTTCATGGAGTGGGTGAACCATCCCGCCTCCGGACAGTCCAAAAAAGTGGCCATCATGCTTCAGGGCGCCAAACTGCCCAAGGATGACGCAGGGAGGGACGCGCGCCTGACGCATATGCTGGATTACATCTCCGGCATGACGGATTCCTTTGCGCTGGAAACGTACCGGAAATTGACCGGAATCCTGTAATACCGGCGCATCGCCCTCAGAATTGCACGGCAACGTTTTTGTTCTTGAGGTCACATTCCATTCTCCGGAGGAAGGTCAGAAACTGTTCCAGGTTCTCCGCCTCCGCACACCTTGTTGCCGTCCACCGTCAGAAGAACGGTTCCGCTCAACACAGCCTTGTTCGGCTTTTTGGCACGGATAGCCAGTCCGGAATGTGATCCGGCGGATTTTTTCCGGCTTCCCGCACACCCTCCTTATGAAAAAAGGCTGCCCCACCCGGGGCAGCCGTCCTTAACACAATGATCATGGATTTCTCCACTATTTCATGAAGTTGTTAAAAGCAGAAGTTGGTCTCTATGTTTTTCAGGCGTTCCCTGACGGCCTCCGGAACGGCTTCCTTTTCCTCCTGCGTATTGTAGGGGCCGGAGTACAGGACTTTACCGGAGGCGTCCGTCACATGAACGGTCGTGCCCGTCTGGGAGCTGGAAGACACCACGATGGTTCCATTGGCATCCGACATCTGGACGGAAGACGAGCTCTGCCCTCTGCCGGAAACCTTGCCCATGGGAGGCATGGGCATCTGGTGGAGCCCCTGCAGGCTCCGGAGCATTTGGGCCGCCCCGGGCGTCAGGTCCATCCGGCTGATGATGTCATCCATCCGGGAATCATCAATGGCGGAGTCCTTCAAAAAATCATCCATCATCTGCTGCATGTCCAGAATGCGCTGCGGAAGAGCGGCCCGTCCGGCCATTCCTGCGGGTGGGGCCATTTGGCGCCGTACGGAGGGGACCACGCGCGGCTGCGTGCGGGGGTCTCCCTGGGCCGCGAGTATTTCCTCAGCGGAAAGCGTTCCTCCATCCAGCGTGATGTCCGCCGTTTCCCGCTTGCCCTTGCGGTAGAAGACCGCCGTGACCTTGTCTCCCGGCACTTTGTCAGTGAGGGCCTCCGTCACGGACTGCGGACCGGACAGGGAGATATCCCCCAGTTTGACAATGACGTCATTTTCCTTGAGTCCGGCCTTGGCGGCGGGGCTGTCCGGCATGATCCGGGTCACCAGCACTCCGGGGAATCCGCTCAGCTCCAATTGGGCCACAACCGCCTGCGGCACCGTACCGGGCACAATGCCCAGCCTGGCGGGCCTGGAGGAGGGGAGAGGCTTGGTCTGCGGGGTATATGGCGTCAGGGGCGGAGGCTGAAGGGGGTCCGTACTTCCGGCGGGCCGGTCAATGGAATATCCGGAGCCCGAACCTATCAGCAGTCCCAATGTCAGAAAGATACAGGTTTTCATATCCATGTGAGATAATATACAGCATCCGTCCGTGCAATGTTCAAAATTTACACATTTTTTTTACAGCCGCCCCTTCCCATCATGGAGCGCCGGAAAAAACCGCAGAAGGAAGCGTCACGGAAATAAGGGAGCCGGACCTCCAGGCGGGAAGGCTCTTTTTCCAAACGGGGCCTCCGGAGGCGTACTCACCTGTTGCTTCAGTTGCCGCAGAGGGCTGCGGCCTTCCTGACTGCTCCCGGCGCAACGGAGTATCATGTGGACAACCGGGCAATGCCCGCTTATGGCCGTGCTGCCGGGAGCAGGAGATTCCGGCCTGCGCAATATCACAGACGGCAAACGGAAATAGAAAATTCCTCCACTGCGATTAGACGGCAGCCTCTCAGTATTCCTTTTCAGGAAGAATCCTGCGGATGACGGCGGGGGCGATCACAGGCACGCGTTCATCACCACCCTGCAATTCAAAAAGGGTAGGCTTCCGCAGTTCCCGTTTTTCTCCGGGGATCATCGGCGCCTGCGCCTTTTCAACCCCGGCTTCCACGCCGTTCCCTCCGGCTACCGTGCCGCCGGGCGGCACCAGCGCATTCTGGACAATCAGAACGGCTCCCACGGCGGCGGCCACGGAAATGCCGGAAATATAGACCAGCCGGCGCCACAGGGGCATTTTTACCGTTTTTTCCCGCTTCACTTCTCCGGCATAGTCCATGGCACGGGCCATTTTGCACACGGAGAATTCCAGGATGGACGAGGCGGAAAGCCTTTTCAACCGGGTTTCCATTTCACGCTCGGATTCAGCGCACATCAGGGAACAGCACTGTTCCCGGTACAGGACCCTCGCGGGAGAAGGGCGTAAACGTTTCAACAGGGATTCCATCTCACGGATTTCTTCATCAGAGATTTCATCATGCCGGAGGCGGGCATTCAGGGGAAAGATTTCCTCACACCTTCCGGCCAGGCGGGAAATCAGTTCATCGGATACGGGAAGGGGCTGCATGGCGGCAGTACCGCCGCTTTCCTCCCCTGCGGCGGATGATGTTGTTTCATGTTTCATAAGAGTGGAGCGGCATTAGAGTTGGTCTTTTTTGTTTCTCAGCGCCTTGCGGAGCAGGTCGATTCCATAGCGGTACCGGCTCGCCACCGTGTTCTGTGAGATTTCCAGCGTTTCCGCAATTTGCTGAAAGGTTTGTTCCCCCCATATTTTCAGGACAATGACCTCTGAGAATTTGGAGGGGAGCTTCTTGAGCTGCATTTCCATGAACTGTTTGAGTTCCTCGTCCGCCGCGGCGCTGGAAAACCAGGGGTCCGCATAAACATCCCCGTCCTGTTCGGCGGCGCAGGCTTCATCCTCCCTTTTCTGGCGCCGGTCGGATTTGCGGCCATAGTCCACCGCCAGACGCCGGATGGAGGCAAAGACATAGGAAAGCCATGCCTCCTGCCCTCCCACAAATTCCCCGGAAGCTTCTTTCCGGGCCAGCCGTACCAGGGCATCCTGAAGGATGTCTTCCGCATCTTCCGGAGAACGGGACTGCTGGCGGGCAAATAGCAACAGTTGAGCGACGTACCTCCGCAGCCATTCATCCCAGCTCAGCAAATGGCTGTCTTCTTCTTTCACTTCCTCTTCCCTGATATAGGCGGACGTATTCATTTCTGCATGTTCGGTTCCTTCATCTACCATAGCGCAGCAAGTTCATTTTTTTGTTTAAAATAAAAGATGGAATATAGTTCTCTTCTTCACGGGAAGAGGGGAATGCCTTCCGGAACAGGGGTTATTTCCCCTTATTGATTACTTTCTGCATATTGCCGATCCATGGCTCCAGCTTCTTGGCCGCCTGGGATTCCGGGTCGGCGTCACGGGCCATTTTCAGATATTCCAGGGCCTTGGGATAATTGCGCTCCAGCGCATACCCGTCACTGACGTATTTGGTTATTTCCAGGCGGATCGCCGGCAGAATGTCCTGCTTCTCCAGCATTTGCAACGCTTCCTCCCGGCCCGCGCGGATTTTTTCTGCGGAAAAGGGGCCCGCATACTTTTTGTAAAACCGCTCCATCATGAGCCGCTGCGCCGCCATGGTTACGGCTTTTTCTGCCTTTCCGGCAAATCCGTATTGGTCTTCCGGGTCCAGGACGGAGATTTCCGCGATTAATTCCTTTTGATAAGGCTGCAAGTCTTCCGGAAGCAGCTTGAGGGCCTGAACCAGTTTTTCCAGTTTTTCCTTTCCTTTCAGCGCGCTGGCCGCAGCCATGGCTTCTTTCAATTTCAGCCTCGTCTCTCCGGCAGCTTCCAGTTTCTTCAAATATTCCTCCACGGTCCTGGAGGGTCCCACTATTTTGGCATAGGGAGCGCCATTCCCCTCCATCATCAGGACGGAGGGAAACACGGAGATTCCGTAACGGCGCATCAATTCCTCATGAAACTTGAGCTTTTCCGGGGGCATCTTCCCCTCTTTCCTGGGAAAATCCAGCTCCACCAGCATGAAGTTATTGTCTTCCGCGTATTTGGCGAAAGCCTCCGTATCAAAAATATTTTGGCGCAGATAAATACACCCCGGGCACCAGTCGGAGCCGGTAAAGTCAACCAGCACCGGCTGCCCGCTTTTACCGGCTTTCTCCAGGGCCTTGTTCCAATCCGTCTCCCAGACGGGAGAAGCGGAACAAATCACAGCAGAAGCCAGGGAAAGAATGCCAAGCGCAGGAACATATGAATTCTTCATCTTGTGGGCATCATAGCACCCTCCCTGCCCTTGTCATTCTTTTTCAGATATTCCCGCAGCCGGAATGCCGCGCCTTCGGGTTCCCTACTGCTGTGAACGGCGGCGGATGTCCTGGCTCAGGCGCATGGCGCAGAAGTCCGGACCGCACATGGAACAGAAGTGGGCCTTTTTGGCGTTGGCATGCGGAAGCGTCAGGTCGTGGTAGGAACGCGCCTTCTGCGGGTCCAGGGAAAGGTTGAACTGGTCCTCCCAGCGGAATTCAAACCTGGCCTGCGCCAGCGCGTTGTCCCGCCACTGGGCGGAGGGGTGCCCCTTGGCCAGGTCCGCGGCGTGGGCCGCCAGCTTGTAGGTGACTACGCCTTCCCGCACGTCCTCCCGGTCCGGAAGGCCCAGGTGTTCCTTCCGCGTCACATAGCAGAGCATGGCGCAGCCGCGCTGCCCGATGATCGCGCCGCCGATGGCCCCGGTGATGTGGTCATAGCCGGGGGCTATGTCCGTCACCAGCGGCCCCAGCGTATAGAACGGGGCTTCCATGCACCATTCCAGCTGTTTGCTCATGTTCTCCGCAATGAGGTGCATGGGCACGTGGCCGGGCCCTTCATTCATGACCTGGACTCCCGCCTTCCATGCGCGCATGGTCAGGTCCCCCTGCACTTCCAGCTCCGCCAGCTGGGCAAAGTCATTGGCATCCGCCACGGAGCCGGGGCGCAGTCCGTCCCCGATGGAGACGGCAATGTCATAAGCCGCCAGAATGGAACAGATTTCATCCCAGTGGGTGTAAAGGAAATTCTCCTGTTCATGAATCATGCTCCACTGCGCCATGATGGAACCTCCGCGGGAAACGATGCCCGTCATGCGCCGGGCGGTGTGGTTCACGAACCTGAACAGCAGGGCGGCGTGCACCGTCACATAGTCCACGCCCTGACGGGCCTGTTCCAGAAGAGTGTCGCGGAAGATTTCCCAGCTCAGGTCCGCCACCTTGCCGCCCACCTTTTCCAGCGCCTGGTAGATGGGCACGGTCCCGATGGGCACGGGGGAGTTCCTCAGTATCCATTCCCGGGTGGCGTGAATGTTCTTTCCGGTGGAAAGGTCCATCACGGTGTCCGCCCCCCAATGGATGGCCCAGCGCAGTTTTTCCACTTCCTCCTCAATGCTGGAGCCCAGGGCGGAGTTGCCGATGTTGGCATTGATTTTTACCAGGAAGTTGCGGCCTATGGCCATGGGTTCGCACTCCGGATGGTTGATGTTGGCGGGAATCAGGGCGCGTCCGGCAGCAATTTCATCCCTGACGAATTCCGGCGTAAAATAAGCGGGCATCCGGCAGCCGTTCCGGCGCTCCGGCGCGTGCTGGTGGTCCAGGCGGTCACGGGCCACCATGCTGGACGGGCCGAACCCCTCCCGCGCTTCCAGCTCGGAAGGCCGCGGCATCATCGTCAGTTCATCCAGTGCGGCCTGGGCCTCTTCCGGGCGGCTCTTTTCACGGGGGTAGCGGTCATATACCGCTTTGAACGCCTGTTCCCTGCCCAGATTTTCCCGGATGGCTACAAATTCCATTTCCGGCGTAATGACGCCCTGGCGGGCGTAATGCCGCTGAGTCACAGGCGTGCCCCCCGCAGCCCGGAGGCAGCGGCCCTGTTCCGTTTCAACCTCCTCCACATCTCCGCGGGCCCGTATCCAGGCGGCGCGCAGGGCCGGCAGCCCCTGCTCCGCCGTTCCTTCATAAGCTTCATCCCCCCACGGGCCGGAACAGTCGTAAACGCGCACGGGCGCGTTTTCATGGGTGGCGCCGTCAGGCAGCAGGGTGTCGCTCAGGAGGACTTCCCTCATGGGGACCTGCACGTCCGGATGCAGATGGCCCGGAACATAAATGCGGCGGGACCCGGGATAGGACAATTTGGCGGTATCGTTCATGGCATGGTTGCTCTGTTCAAGTACCGGCAACGGGGGAAAACAAACTCCGCGCAAAACGGGCACGCCCGCTTGATCGAACTCCCTGCGGCGGAATTATCCGCATCAGGTTTGAAGGGTTCCGCGCAGACGGCATGCCGCCGCGCAATCTCAGCCTTTATATTGTCTGGCACCCCTGCCGAACTTGGAAGAAAAGTACCACGGCATCCGGCGGCATCCAAGCGTTTTCCTTCCTTCCGTGCTTTAAACCGGAAAAAGAAAGACCTTTTTTCGGCTCGTCAGCTCGGGGAAAATGGGATAAAAATTTTTTACAGGCCCATCAGGCCGCCAAATGCAACCTTCCTCCCCCCACGGGGTTTATACAAGGGAATTTCATGGACGAAGCACAACACATGCCATCCGCCGAACCGGACGAGGACGCCCAGCTGATGCTGAGAGTCAGGAATGGCGACGCTTCCGCCATGGAAATGCTGGTCCGCAAACACCAGAATTCCGTGTACGCCACCGTGGCCCGCATGCTGAACAATGGGCCGGAGGTGGAGGACATCGCCCAGCAGGTTTTCATCCGCGTCTGGAAGGGAGCCGGGAATTATGAACCCTCCGCCCGGTTCACCACCTGGATGTTCACCATCCTGCGCAATCTGGTGTTCAATGAAGTGCGCCGCCAGAAGCGCAAGCCCACCACCTCCGCGGACGCCATGGAGGAGGAAGGCGGCATGACCGTGTTTCTGGAGCCCTCCCAGGCTCCGGATGAGGCCCTGGAGCATACCGAACTCCAGCGGGCCGTGGATAACGCCATCGCCGCCCTGCCTGAAAAGGCGCGCCTGGCCGTCCAGCTGCGCCGCTTTGAAAACATGCCTTACGAGGAAATAGCCCGGACGCTTGACATGACGGTTCCCGCCACCAAAAGCCTGCTGTTCCGCGCCAGGAACATGCTGAAGGACGCGCTGGCTTCTTTTCTGGAGTGACCGCCGGGAAACAGGAAAACGGGGTTATCCAGACAAAGCTTTTTTACAAGGCCCGGAACCTCTTGTTCCAAAGTAGCGCGGCCATCAGAAAACACAGTGAAGGAACACATTGCCGCGGCCTGAAAAAACACCGCCGCATGGGAGCGGGGGGTTTGGAGAAAGTCCTGCCCAAGGACCACCGCCACAAAAACGGGCCGCTCCCGGAAGGAAACGGCCCGTAAACGATTAACGGAAAGCGGCGTCAGCGCGCACTGCCCGCATTGAGAACCTCCTTGTACGGGATTTTCAGGAAGTTCAGAGCGCCCTGGGATTCATACAGCACGCCCACGTGGTTTTTATCCACGGGAGCCAGGCAGGAATAGCCCCAGCCGTTGCGGGCGTCGTAAAGGAGCCACTTGTCCTCCGGCCATGAACCGGCGTCATCCGTGGAAGCCTTCAGGGTCATGTGGGAACGCCCGGAGGTGGTGTTGGGGTTGGAGAACAGGACCACCCTGCCCGCGCCCGGCACTCCGTCCACGGCAAGCAGGCTGCCCTGGCAGACGGGTTCCCTCAACTGGGGAGTGCGGTTGGTGGGGTGTTTTTCCCAGGTTTTGCCCAGGTCCTTTGTAACGCCCACCACGCGGGAGCCGCCCCAGTTGCAGCGGGCATTGATCATGATGGAGCCGTCTTTCAACTCAATCACCTGGGCTTCCGTCGTCTGCTCATTGACGCCCGTGCCGCAGTGCCAGGTCTTGCCCTGGTCCTTGGAATAAACGATGGTGGACCACGGCACGCCCTTGCCGTCCCAGTACTGGGCGGCAAAGACCAGCGTGCCGTCCTTCATGCAGATGCCGTTGCCGGGGCCGTTGAACAGAATGCGCCAGTCCTTGTCCTTGGTCTGTTCCGTAATGTTGATGGGCTTGGACCAGGTAAGGCCGTCGTCATCGCTGTACGCCAGCGCCAGCTGCCCGCAGGCATCCGGGGAATTGTCTCCGGACTTGCTGCCCCAGATGGAGTGCTTGTGGCTCCAGAGGGCGGCTGCCCAGACGCGGCCGGTCTTTTCATCCACCAGAATGGCGGGGTCCCCCACGCCGTTGGTAGCGCCCAGGGAGGGATCAATCTTGGAATCGTCCATGGCGATCTTGACGTCGGACCAAGTGCGGCCTCCGTCCGTGGAGCGGCTCACGCCCACGTCAATATTGGCCGGCAGGTCGTTGGAACGGTCATAGCGGATATCATACACAGCCAGAAGGGAACCCTTTTTCGTCCGGACCAGGCCGGGAATGCGGTAGAATTTGGAATTGAAATCCCCGTGCTTCACTACGGCAACGCCGATGCGCTGCGCCACCGGGGCGGCATTGGCCACCTTCATCAGCTTGTTCCCCGCCACAACGCTGGCCGGGCGCACCACCACCCTGCCGTCCAGGGAGGCGCCTTCCTTCATCGTCACGCAGGCCCACAGGTAATTGTCGCCGGGGTCCAGCTCCAGTTTTCCCTTCACGGGAACCTGGGGCTTTGAGGCGCCGGAAAGCTTCACCGTGCCCAGTATCTGGGAGGCATCCACCTGGAGCGTCTTCTCTCCCTGGAGAACGGGAGGCGCCTCGTCTCCCCGCATCACCGTCACGGATTCAATGTCGGAAAGCTTCGTCGTGCCCGTGAAATCCAGATTGACGGCCGTCAGGAACTGCGGATTGAGGCAGCCGTCCGTTTGAACCTTCAGGGAAAGAACGGGATTGCACGGAATGCGCACCATCACCGGATAGGCGGAAGAAGCCATCTCCACCTGCGGATTCACCTTCATGGGAATGCTGGGCACGATGAACAGGTCATCCAGCCTCAACCCCTTGTTTTCCGGAGATGTCAGCTTGAACACCAGGGAGCGCGTTCCGGCGGGGACATGGGTTTTTATCTTGGTATTGAAGCCGCCCGTCCTGATGTCCTTGCCGTCATAAATCTTCTTTTCCCCCTTGGGCCCTACGGCCACAATGGAGAATTCAAAGGGGGCCTGCCCGGTCCAGCGCTCCGCCCAGGCGGACAGCAGAACTTCCTTGGACGGGGTATCCTTCAAGTCCAGCTTCAGTTCGGTATCCTGGCCGCCGAACATCCGCAGGGAAGATTTCCCGGATTTTCCTCCTCCCCCGATTTCCGCCACCCCGTCCCGGCAGGACATGGAGCCGTACTTGGTGGAAAGCGTCGTAAACTTGCCGTGTTTGGCCTGCTCAAAGCTTTCCGTGCCGCGGGCGGCGGGAACAGACATGCCCAGGGCACACAGCAGGGCAAGCCCCGTTAATGTATTCAAAGATAAACGCATCGTATTTATGGTGTGTTTCGCAGGACAATACGCAACGAACCGGAACAATCTTGCCCGGAGCTGCGTCATTGCCAGCCCGTTTCCTAACACACGCTTTTCCGCCGCGTCCAGCCTTGCCTGGGAGGCATGTAGAAAGACCAGTTCTCAATCTTCCGTTTTTCCACTGGAAGGAGACGCCGGCTCTATGGAAATCACGGGACGTTCCGGAAAGGAGCTGGAATCCCGGTGCATGTAGTAATGGGACCAGTGAAGGATAACCTTGTCCCCCGGCTTCAGGGCGGCTACCTTTTTCAGGATGTCCGCCCCCTGCAGGATGGGCTTGTGCGCCGGATTAACGTCAATCATCAACTGCTCCTGTTTTTCATCCCCGTACTTGCCGGGTTTCTGGTAATCCAGATACTTGGTGATCCGGAAGGCGGCGAAATCCTTGGCGTGGTCACACTTGTCCGGACAGAGGGAGGTAAGGAACCTGCACTTGCGGTGAATAATACCCGTAAACTCCGCCTCCGCCACATGGTCTGACAGCAGTTCTCCGAACGGCAGCGTCACGCCGCTTTTTTCATCCGTCTTTTCCGGATTGGCGACGGGGGAATCTTCCGCCTGAACGCCCCAAAAACCAGCTAGCCCAAGACAAACGGCAAGAATGCACTTCTTCATCAGCCCATCCTTAGCCGCCTCGGAAACAGGAGTCAAGGAGAAGCCGGGTCTCCCGTGAACGCTGACAGGATATCCCAACCCAAACATACCGCTTTGTTTTATTTGTCAACATGTTGGATGATTTCTAGACTCTTTTCCGTTTCCAGATTGACGCACCGCCGTCCTTGTGAGAGATTGACAAAAGCAATATGGACAAAAACCGTACCTCTACCGTGCCGATCGTTCCCAAACAGTACCGGCTGCCGTTCTTCATGCTGGTCTCCTGTTTTGCGCTGTGGGGCCTGCTGAACAACATGACGGACAACCTGGTCCCGGCATTCAGCAAGATATTCATGATCAACGCTTCGGAATCAGCAGGGGTGCAAATCTCCTTTTACGGGGCGTATGCGGTGCTTGCCATTTTCGCGTCCATCCTGCTGGAGGAATTCTCCTACAAGGCCGGGGTTCTCATCGGGCTGGGGTTCTACATGATCGGCGCGCTGTGCTACATTCCCGCCGCCATCGGACAAAGTTTTGACATTTACCTGGTAGCCATCTTCGTGCTGGCGGGCGGCCTCTCCATCCTGGAAACCACCTGCAACCCGTTCGTCCTTTCCATGGGGTCCCAGGAGACGAGCGTACGCCGCCTGAACTTCGCCCAGGCCTTCAACCCAATCGGCTCCCTGACGGGCATCTTCCTGGCCAAATACTTCATCCTGGCGCACTTGAATGATGCGGACATGGACACCCGCAAGGCCATGGACCCGGAACAACTGAACGCCATCGTCAGCGACGAGCTCTTCTGGGTGTGCGTTCCCTATGTGGGCCTGGTCGCCATCGCCGCCGTCATCTGGTTCTTCTTCTGCCGCTACAAGTCCGACGATGAAAGCGTGCCCACCCAGGAAAACACGCAGCCCCTTTCCTCCAAGCTCGGCCGCCTGGGCCTGTGCGTCGCCTTCATCCTCATTCCCTTCCTGTTCCAGTACTACTCCACCTTTGAATTCAGCATGGTGCAGCAAATCCTGATCATGATGATCGGGCCCATCGCCTTCCTGCTCATCATGCCGGACTACCGCTGCCAGCTCATGAAGCTGGTGAAGCTTCCGCGCTACTTCTGCGGCGTGGTGGCCCAGTTCTTCTACGTGGGCGTTCAGATCGCCGTCTGGACATGGACCATCAAGTACATCATGTCCGTCTTTCCCGGCATGCAGGAAGCGGCGGCCTCCAACTACTACATCTTCTCCATCGTCCTGTTCATCGCCTGCCGCGCCATCACCACGGCGCTGATGAAAAAATTCAACCCGGCCAACATGATGTCCCTCTTTGCCATCGCGGGCATCCTCTGCTGCCTGGGCACCATGTACCTGCCCAAGGAAATCTCCGTCTGGACGCTGGTGGGCATCTCCGGCTGCATGTCCCTGATGTTCCCCACCATTTACGGCATCGCCCTGCGCGGACTGGGTTCCGAAGTGAAGCTGGGCGCCGCGGGCCTCATCATGGCCATTCTGGGGGGCGCGGTCATCACCCCGTACATGGGCTCCTTCATTGACAACACCACGGTGAAAAACCAGGTGGCCTACTTTGAATCCATTGACCGCCCCCTGATCGCACAGGCGGAAGCAGCGGACTCCCGCAAATCCGTCTCCGGCGCCATGCTAGCCCTCTACAAGATGTCGGAAGCCAATCCCGCCGGGGGAGAAGAACAGGCCAAAGCCGCCGCCAAATTCCAGAAAAACCTGGATACCTTCCTTTCCCTCCATACCCTGGACGGGGAAGCCTTTGACCAGGCGGCCAAATCCCTGCCCGGCTGCTCCGGCCTCAAGCCGGAAGAACTGGCGGTCTTCAAGGCCAACCTGGACCGCCTGCCCGCCCCCGCCGGGAGAGAACAGCAAATTCAGCAATTCTCCCTGATTCCGGCGCTCACCACGCTCTCCGGGAACCAGGCCGAGGTACTTGGCAACCTGATTTCCGACCCCCTGGACATGAAGCAATTCCAGACGGCCCAGGAAAACTTTGTGGAAAAAGCGGTGCGGTCATCCTTCTTTATTCCCATCATCTGCTTCGCCGTGGTACTAATCTACGGCTTCTTCTTCCGCAACACCCATTTGAAAAAGGAAGAGGATGCGCCTGCCCAGGCCTGAACCAGCTTCACATCACCTACGCAAGATATGAAAACAGCATTACCAACCATCGGTATCCGCCCCACGATTGACGGCCGCCGCCTCGGCGTCCGGGAATCCCTGGAAGATCAAACCATGAACATGGCCAAGGCGGCCGCGGCTCTCATTGAGGCCAACATCCGCCATGCCTCCGGCGAACCCGTCCAGTGCGTGATCGCAGACACCTGCATCGGCGGTCCGGCGGAAGCCGCCGCCTGCGCGGACAAGTTCAAGGCCAACAACGTCGGCGTCTCCCTGGCCGTCACGCCCTGCTGGTGCTACGGCAGCGAGACCTTTGACATGGACCCGTTCACGCCCAAGGCCATCTGGGGCTTCAACGGCACGGAACGCCCCGGCGCCGTGTACCTGGCCGCCGCCCTGGCCGGACTGAACCAGAAGGGCTTCCCCGCCTTCTCCATTTACGGAAAAGACGTTCAGGACGCCGGGGATACCTCCATTCCGGAAGACGTGGCTGAAAAAATCCTGCGCTTCTGCCGCGCCGGCCTCGCCGTAGCCACCCTCCGCGGCAAAGGCTACCTCTCCATCGGCGGCTGCTCCATGGGCATCGCCGGCTCCATCGTGGACCAGTCCTTCTGGGAAAACTACCTGGGCATCCGCGTGCAGGCCGTGGACATGACGGAAGTGCGCCGCCGGATGGACCAGAAGATTTACGACGAAGCGGAATTCGACCTCGCCATGCAATGGGCGGACGCCGTCTTCAAATTCGCCGAAGACAAGAACCGCCCGGACCTGAAGCTGGACGAAGCCGGACGCCGCAGGACCTTCAAGGAAAGCATGCTGATGGCCATGATCTTCCGGGACATGATGCAGGGCAACCCCAAGCTCAAGAAAATCGACCGCGAAGAAGAATCCCTGGGCTACCAGGCCATTGCCGGCGGCTTCCAGGGCCAGCGCCACTGGACGGACTTCTACCCGAACGGAGACATTGCGGAAACCCTGCTCAACTCCACCTTTGACTGGAACGGCCCGCGCGCGCCGATGCCTTTCGCCACGGAAAACGACTCCCTGAACGGGGCCTGCCTCCTCTTCGGCTACCTGCTCACCGGACAGGCCAACGTCTTTGCGGACGTGCGCACCTACTGGAGCCCGGAAGCCGTGAAGCGCGTCACGGGCTACAAGCTGGAAGGCCACGCCAAGGACGGCATCATCCACCTCATCAACTCCGGCTCCGCCGCCCTGGACGGCTGCATGGCCTGCACGGACAAGGACGGCAAGCCCGTCATGAAAAAGCACTGGGACGTGACCCCGGACGACGCGAAAACCATGATGGAACAAGCCGTCTGGTGCCCCGCCAACCGGGAATACTTCCGCGGCGGCGGCTACTCCGTCCACTACGTCACCAAGGGCGGCGCGCCCGTCACCATGATGCGCCTGAACATCGTCAAGGGCCTCGGCCCCGTCCTCATCGTAGCGGAAGGCTGGTCCGTGGACCTGCCCGCCAAGGTGCACAAGACCCTGGACGAACGCACCGATCCGGGCTGGCCGACCACCTGGTTCGCCCCGCGCCTGACCGGCAAGGGAGCCTTCACGGATGTCTACAGCGTCATGGCCAACATGGGCGCCAACCACGGAGCCTTCACCTACGGCCACATCGGTTCCGACATCCTGACGCTGGCCTCCATGCTGCGCATCCCCGTATACGCCCACAACATCCCGGACGACCAAATCTACCGTCCCTCCGCCTGGGGCCTCCACGGCACCGCGGACCCGGAAGGCGCCGACTTCCGCGCCTGCGCGAATTACGGCCCCCTCTACGGCAAATATTAACGACTGACCTTTTCATCAGGGGAAGAAATTCTTCCCCTGATGACGTTCAGCGTTAATATCAAAGACTAAATACGAATGATTAAAGACTAAAAGATGAACGAAAGTGCCGCTCATGAAAAAAGTTTTGCCTTTTCCATTCGTATCGTTTCCTTATGCCGCCATCTTCGCAAGCAACGGTGCGAGCAAGCACTGATCCAGCAAATTCTGCGCTCCGGAACAAGCATAGGAGCCAACCTCGCAGAAGCTTCCTATGCCGTAAGCAAAAAAGACTTCTTCTCCAAAGTACATATTTCACTAAAAGAATGTTCGGAGACTTGGTATTGGCTCCGCCTTCTGCATGCAACTTCCTGCCTGACGGACCAGCAATTTGAAAGTTTGAAACAGGATTGCCTGGAATTAATGCGGCTATTGACCGCTACGACAAAAACGCTTGCCGGGCAAAATCTCTGAACAGTTTTCCTTTAGTATCTAATCTTCAATATTTAGTATTTCTCTATGTACTCCCTCTGCTTGGACTGCGGCGCGACGAACGTGCGCGCGATGGTTGTGGATGAACAAGGCGTCATCGCGGGCAAGGCCTCGCAGCCGAACGCTACGCTACCCGGTGAGGAAAATCCGGAATTCCACGTCTGGGATGCCGACCGGATTTTCCAACAGCTCTCCGAATGCGCCGTGAAGGCCCTTGAGGGCCTGGATGTGACACAGTTGCGGGCCGTAACCGTCACCACCTTCGGCGTGGACGGCGCGCTGGTGGACGCGGAAGGACGGCAGCTTTACCCGGTCATTTCCTGGAAATGCCCCCGCACGGCGGAGGTTATGAAAAACATCGGCAAGTACATCTCCCAGGAAGAGCTTGACCGTATTTCCGGCGTGGGCGCCTTTGCCTTCAACACCATTTACAAGCTCGTCTGGATCAAGGAAAACCGCCCGGAACTGCTGGAAAAGGCCCATGCGTGGCTCTTCATCTCCAACCTCCTGGCGTACAAGCTCACCGGCGTCATGGCGACGGACCGGACCATGGCCGGAACCTCCCAGCTCACGGACCTGGAAACGGGAGACTTCTCCCCCGTCATTCTGAACCGCCTCGGCCTGCGCCGCGGCCTCTTCCCCCCCACGGTGGACGCGGGGGAGACCATCGGCGTCCTCACGCCGGAAGCGGCGGCAGCCATGGGCATTCCTGCCCTGGCGGGCCTCCCCGTCATTTCCGCGGGGCACGACACCCAGTTCGCCATCTTCGGTTCCGGCGCGGACAGGGACCAGCCGGTCCTTTCCTCCGGCACCTGGGAAATCCTGATGGCGCGCTCCGCGCAGGCCCGGCTGACACCGGAGGACTACGCGGACGGAGCCACGGCGGAATTCGACGCGGAACCGGGCCTTCTGAATCCCGGCCTGCAATGGCTCGGTTCCGGCATCATTGAATGGGTGAAAGCCGCCTGCTTCCGCGGTGAATCCTACGATACCATGGATGCGGAAGCGGCCGCCATCCCCCCCGGCTGCGACGGCGTAACGATGGTTCCGGACTTCCTGGCTTCCGGGGACCGGAAAGGCTCCATCAACGGCCTGGTGCTGGGACGGACGCGCGGCCACATTTACCGCGCCGCCATGGAGGCGCTTACCTGGCGGCTGAAATCCCGCCTGCGCCGCCTGGAATCCGTGGGCGGCTTCAAAAGCGAATTCCTCATCCTGGTGGGCGGAGGCGCCAGAAACAGCGTCTGGACCCAGATGCGGGCGGACATCCTCCGGATCCCCGTGAAGGTCTCTGAAGTATCTGAAAGTACCGTGCTGGGCGCATCCATGTTTGCCTTTGCGGGCGCCGGGGTGTACTCTACGCCGGAGCAGGCCAGGGACGCCTTCGGCATCACTTACCGGACGTATATGCCGGGCCCCCAGGAAGCCGCCTACGAAAATCTTAACCACTAACACGCAACTAAATATGTCAGAAGACTGGTCAATCTCCCCTCCCCTCCCGGACAAGGTGTTCCCGTGGGAAAAATACAACCCCGTCACGCGGGAGGAAGTGAACGAATTCTTCCATTCCCCTGAAATCCTGGTTATCAAGGAACGCATGTGCGACATAGGCCGCCGCCTGTGGAACCGCGAATATGTGGACGGCAATGGGGGCAACATCTCCGTGCGCGTGGCGCAGAACCTGTTGCTCTGCTCCCCCACCCTGTGCTCCAAGGGCTTCATGACCGTGGAAGACATCTGCATGGTGGACATGGACGCGCGCCAGAAGGCGGGCATACGCCCCTCCACCAGTGAGGTGAAAACGCACATCGCCATGATGAAATCCGTGGGCGTCAACTCCTGCATCCACGCCCATCCCCCGCACTGCAACGCCTTCCTGTTCGCCGGGCAGGTTCCCCCCTCCGGCATCAATCCGGAAGCGGACATCTTCCTGGGCCACATACCGCTGGCCCCCTACGGTACGCCCGGTTCTCCGGAAACGGCGCAAGCCGTGGCGGAAGCGGCCAAACAGTCCACTGTGGTCTTCATGGAAAACCACGGCGTGATCGCCGGGGCCCGTGATGTAGAGGAAGCGGAATGGTTCATGGAAAACGCGGACGCCTACTGCCGCATGGTGCTGATGGCCGGACTGCACAAGGCCCCCCTGAACCAGGTGGGACCGGAGGGAGTGGATGACTTCCTCGCTATCCGCAAAGCCATCGGCTATGCCGTTCCGGAAAACCAGCCCCTGTACAATACGGAGACCTACGCCGGGTACAAGCTGGGCAAATCCGGCAAATAGCCTCTTCAGGCATGTTACGATTAAAGCCATGCGGGTTCCCCGCATGGCGGGCGGCATATTCGCCCTGGATAACAATTCCCGCATGTTGTTACTTTACTCCCTGGAAGAGGTCCTGTTAAACATGCACCGGAATGGTATTCCGCCTGAACCGGAAAAAGAGCTGGGGAAAAGAATTCAAGATTAATACTTCCTGAAACAATTTCATGGAAACCACACCCTTGACGCCTGCCAACACCACCCTCATTCCTGCTGGACGCATTATCCTTCCGTCTGGGTTGCGCTGACGACGGCCGCATGGGGTCAAAAGGTGGAGCGCGGGCGGAACATGGCTGCTCATCTTTTCCATGAGCGGCTTCCTGCACCTTCTTCCGGACTGCGCCACGGGGAATATCCCTCTCCTGGCTCCGTGGTCCATGCGGCTTTACGCCCTAGCCACCGTTCCGGCGCAGCAGCACCCCTGGTGGCTGAACTTCCTGCAGCACTGGTCTTTTTTACTGGAATTGCACCTCATTGCCGCTTCCGCCTGTCTCATGGTTTCCGGGAGAAAGAAATCGTCATCTCCATGGAAAACTCCGTTTTCCCCAGGAAAACAACACGAATGATGCGCTCCGCTTTTCCTCCTTTCCGGAAAAACGGGCAGGATGACAGCTCCCGCCGCAGACAGTTCCGCCGCCGCTGAACTGTTTAAATATTTTTTCTTCAATGCCTTGCCGTTTAAAAAACCGTCCGTGGAAGAAAACGGCCCTCTCCGCCGCACCACTCCGGCGCCATCCTCCTCCCGGTTTTCCATTCCTCTTGAATTCAGAAAAACAATATTATAAATAATTCAAATTCATCACAATTAACACCAATTTCCAATAGGGAACGGAAAAATATTTTCTGTTCACTTTCAGAAAAATTTCCGGATGGAAAAGAGCCTTTCAGATAACCGCAGCAAGCGTGACACGGAAAAGAAACCTCTTTCCTCCCCGGAGGAGCACCGGGCTGCATTTTTGCCATTATTGAAGCGTTTCTTCACTTTTGAATCTGCCTTAACTTGCTTCATCATGAATATTTTATGATCATATTCATTTTCATCGGATTCGCAATCCGGAGACAGGCTTCATGTTTGATTAAAAAAGAGTTATGCCGGACAAACTTTTTGACGGCGAACGGAATCGCCTCTCCTTCCGGGGGGCGCCCACGGAAAAGAGGATATTTTTCTTCTTTCCGGCTGGACAGGAGAGGAAATCGTGAGATGCTCATACACAAAGCGTTATTTCTTTAAACGGCTTTGACCGTTTGAAATAAAAAAATCTATTTTGTGGAAATTTTTATATCGTTAAAAATATGAACGGATTGCGAATCCGGTACTCCCTATCCATTGAAAAAACAGATTGACACTAACAATCTAATTCTATAGCTTAATTAGAACAAAAGACCAGAAATAGCATTATTCATTTATAATCAACAACATACAAAAACACCTATATCCTTTGCCATGAAACTGCATTTACCTATGACACTCTTGGCGGCTCTCCTCGCCAGTTTTTCTCTCACCCCTTCCGCCACGGCCGCCGAGCTGGCCTGGGCCGGAACAGCCGGCAATAACGTCTGGTCCCTGAACGGAACTCCGGATGATTCCCCATGGGCGGACAATGCGGTTTACACGGATGCGGATACCGTTATTTTTGGAACCATTGACGGCCAGGACCTTGTTGAGGTGATCCTTTCCGGAACAGTGACGCCCGCAGGGCTTACCTTCAATTCCGACACCACCAATTACACGCTGAAAGGGGACGGCGCCCTGGCCGGAAACGGTCCCCTCACCAAATCCGGAACTTCCACGCTGAGGCTTGAAACGCTCAATCCCGGCTTCTCCGGAACCATCAACCTTAACGGAGGCTTTCTGGAACTGGGCGCTGACGGCGTGCTGGGAACGGGAAAGATCAGCTGGGGCGGAGGAACCGTCAAGTACGGGGAAGGCGTTACCACGGACATTACCAATAACATGAGCAATGCCGCAGCCGGGAAGGATGTCATCCGGGTGGATACCAACGGCAACGACGTGGTGTGGGCTGCTGTCACCCGCAATAACTTTGCGTACGTCAAAAGCGGAGAGGGAACCTTGACGATCAAGCCCACCTCCGGAGGAATTACCTACGGGAAAAATTTCACGATCGAACAGGGAACCCTGGCCTTCGACACTTCCAAAGGCACAAGCACCTTCAACGGCCAGCTTGGAGGAAGCGGAGGCCAATTTGAAAAAACAGGCTCAAACGCCCTCATTGTCAACTCCAGTACGGCCCTTGCCAATTACCAGGGCATCGTGAAGGTCACCTCAGGAACCCTGCAGCTGGGAGCCGCCAACGGCAGCAAGCTGGAATTCACGGGGGCCGACATCGTGGTGGGAGACGCCATGCTGACTCTGAACGGCAACAACGGCAACCATCACTCCGTTGCCAACAACATCTGGCTGCACAACGGCGCTGAAATCTACATCAGGGACGCCTCCGACCCGAACGGGGATTCCTACCAGTACACGCTGTCCGGCAATATCCGGATCGGGGAATCCGCCAGCGACGTCGCAGACATTAAAACCCAGTATGCAAAGACAATCGGATTAACCGGAACGCTGAGCGGCGAAGGCACCCTCCAATTCCTTGCCGGAAGCGCCGGAATAGATGATCTGGCCAACAGGCAGCTATTCATCACCGGTGAAAACACAGACTTCACCGGAACAGTGAACATCGGTTCTCCCGACGGGACCGGAGACGCGACCACCAAAAAAAGGGCCCTGGTGCTGGCCCATCAGAACGCCCTGGTCAACGCCACCGTCAACCTCTTCCTTGAAGGCAGCTACCTGTGGGTCAACAATGCGGACAAAACCGCCAACATTGCCGGGCTGAACGGCCAGGGCACCATTGAAGGGAAAAGCTCCGGCGCGGCTGCGGACAATCCGGACACCTTGAACCTGGTCCAGAAGGATGAACTGAATGTCTTTACAGGCACCCTTGCCGATACCGTCAGCCTGGTCAAATCCGGAGCGGGAACCTTCATTTTTGCCGGGACCAACAACGGACGCATCACTTCCACCGGAGGAATGCTGCAGCTGGGTAATGCAGCGGGAGACTACAACGCAGGAAATATCAGCATTACGGGCGGTTCCCTGAACCTGGGCGGCGCCGGAACGATCACCAACGTCAGCGCCTCTTCCCTGGCCTTCGGCGCGGGCGTCAATGTCTTCATGGACATCCAGGGGGCCGAGCACGACCAGCTCACCTACACGGGAACGGCAGCCGTTGAACTGAACGGCCTTACCTTCAACATTGACCTCTCCGCCTCCACGGAGACGGAATACCTCCTCTTCACCACCGCCACGGGCAGCTTCATCAATAGCGGGGATTTCAGCTTCATCGGGCTGAACCGCGGCGCCACTGCCGATGTTTCCCTGTCCAATGACGGAAAATCCGTGGTCCTGAATGTAACGGACAAGGGAGAAAACGGCAATCTGGCCTGGAACGGCGCCGGGGAAGGCATCTGGACCACCGGGGGAGAAACCGGGGCCGATTCTCCCTGGAGCATTACCGGGAGCGATGACAACAAATTCTACACGGGCGACCACGTCACCTTTGACGGGACCACCGCGGCGGACAAGCGCCATGTCACTATTTCCGGCAATGTCAGCCCCGGTTCCATGACGGTCACGGAGGACGGCTACGTTTTCGGCGGCAGCGGCTCCATCACGGGCGGCGGAAAACTGACGATGAATGCGGACGGCACCCTGACGATCAATACGGTCAACTCCTATACCGGAGGAACGGAGCTCCTTAAAGGCAGCATCGCCCTAAACAACGCCCAGGCTCTGGGCACGGGAGGCGTCACCATGGCTGCTGGAGCCGGACTCATCCTGGGTAATTCCGTCACCCTTGCCAATAACATCTCCATGACGGGCGACGGGCTCTTCACCGTGGCCGGAGACGGCACGGCCACCCTGGCCGGAATCCTGTCAGATACGGCGGACGGCTCCGCAGGCAAACTGGTGAAGGCCGGAACCGGCACCCTTGTACTGGGGAACACTGCCAACACCTACACGGGCGGAACGCAGGTCACCGGGGGCTCCCTGTCCTTCTCCGGAAAAACCACGCTGGGAACAGGAGGCGTCACCGTAGAAGAAAACGGCACCCTGCTGTACGCCATTGACAACAACAGCGGCGGCCAGGACGGCTCCCTGTTCACGAATGCCGTGACGGGCACGGGAACGGTCATCCTGAACAATACGGGACAGGATGAAACCAACATCAACAATGCCATATTCAGTGGATTTGAAGGAGAACTGGTACTGCGCGGCAACCAGCGCTTCAAAGGGGCTAATGGCAACAACCTGAACGCCAATCTGGACATCACGGTGGAAGCCGGCACCCATCTTTACATGAACGGCGGAACCTGGGCACAGGATTTTACGATTGCCGGGACAGGCACCGGGACGGGAAATGACAGAAACGGTGCACTGCGCATGGACGGCGTCACCATCACGGGCAACGTCACCCTGTCCGCTGACGCCAATATCATTGTACACAGCACCGGAACTTCCACCATCTCCGGTGACATCATCGGCAACGGCCATGTACTGACGTTCCGCACCAACGGCGCCGCAGGACAGAAACTCCAGCTCTCCGGCGCCAGCATAGCGGCCGGTGGAATCAAAAGCACCCAGGCCGGAACGCTCATTCTGGGCGGCGGCGCGGGAGACGGCAGCAAGGACACCGTTGCGGAACTGGGGGCCGGAGGCTTGAATCTAAACGCGAACACGGTACTGGAGCTTAACAACGTCACCATCCGGGCCACGGAGCAATGGGCCCAGAACGTTGCCTCCAACACCGTTACCCTGAAGTCGGGAACCGCCAATACCATTGACACCAACGGAACGAATATCACCTTCAATGGAAACGTGGGAGGGGAAGGTTCCCTTGTCAAGGAGGGGGACGGTACGCTTTCCATCGGCGCAGGAAGCAATTACACCGGGGACACCACCGTCAGCGGCGGCCTGCTGAATATGAACGGGGCGGCCCTGACCGGAAACATTTTCCTGGGTTACGGCTCCCTGGCGGGAGCGCAGAACGCCAGCGGAAACGTCTCCATCCGGCAGGATACTCCCGGCCGGGAACCCTCCGCCGTTTCCATGGGCGGCATGTCCGGCACCAACCTCAAGTCCTTCCAGGGAGCGGCCAGCCGCACAGGTGACCAGGCCACCCATGTCACGGACATCGGGGGCGGGAATATTTCCCTGTCCGGAAGCACGCTGGGCATCTCTTCAGGCATGGTGGGCAGCGGCAGCGGAGAGATATTCTCCTTCTCCACCGCCGCGGACGGCACCGTCACCCTTTCCGGAGACCTGCTGCTCCAGCTGACGGATGATGCGGCGGCCGCCCTTCTGGCGAACCTGAACGACGCCTCCATCCGCATCACCAACGGCACGCTTAATCTGGAAGAAGGAACCACGGTGGACTTTGATACGCCCTACCATATTTTTGATTCCATCTTCGGCTCCGGCGTCACGTCCCGGGGAGGCTCCCTGGTGCTGTCCCCCCGGGACGGAGCACCCGCCGCCGGCTGGCTGGTGCAGAACGCCGGGGACGCCCCCCTCACCCTTCAGGACAACAGCAAGGGCATCGTGGAAGCTCTGGAGGGCATCCACAACAACGGGGTCATCAATATAGACATGACCGGAACGCAGGATCTGCACCTGAATAACCTGGAAGGCGCGCTCTCCACCGCCATGGTCAACACGGGGACCAATACCGGCCTGACCGTCGTCCTGGGCAACACCGGAGACATCACCAATTCCACCTATCAAGGCTCCATTGAAGGAGACGCCGCCATCCGCAAGGAAGGCGCCGGGTATACCATGAACATCGGCGGCAACGTCCGGACAAGCTACCTGGATGTGGCTGAAGGCGCCCTGAACATCGGCGGAAAGCTGACGGCGGCGCATGCCGCAGTGGCGCAGGACGCCGCCCTGAACCTGACCGGTAAAGGCAGCGCCATTGAGACGCTTGACGTGAACGGCTCCCTGGCCCTCGGAGAAAACGCCCAAGCTGCGGCCAACAGCCTGTCCACGGGAGCAGGTTCCTTCATTGACCTGGGGAAAGACTCTGAACTGACTGTTCTTTCCTCCACGGCGCTTGCCGCAGCCGTCACGGGAAGCGGAACATTCACCGTCAGCGGAAACGGCAGCGTCTTCTCCCTGGCGGAGGGCGGCTCCATCAGCAACGATACTACGCTGGCCCTGCGGGACGGAGCCTCCACCACCGTGGACGGCACGCTCAGCCTGGGCGGCCTGGCGGGAGACGGCACCGTGAACCTTAACGGAGGAACGCTTGAGCTGAACAATGCCACGGCGCTCTTCTCCGGAGACTTCCAGGGCGCGGGCACCATCAGTAAAAACGGAACCGGCACGCAAACCTTCACCGGGCCCGGCTCTGCGGACGTCAACCTCTCCATCAACGGAGGCACCCTGGTGCTCAAGGGGGACGGCCTGACCTACGGACAGGTGCACACGGGGTCCGGAGCCTCCCTGAACCTGGTTTCCGATACGGGAATGCCCCATTTGAAAACCAGCGGGGACTTCAGCATGGACAATGGCTCCACGCTGAACATTTACATGAATGCGGGCTCCACCTCCGGCCTGGGTACCGCCGTATCCTCCACCGGAACCGTCAGCGTGGGAGATGCCGCCATCAACCTCTACAATACCTCCACCTCCTTCAGCGCAAAAGACCGCAGGCTGGACCTTGTCCTGCTGGAAGGGGCGGACGGCACGGCGGCCACGCTGGGAAGCGGCTACAAGCTCACCGCCGGATTCCTTTCCCTGCTCTACAACCTGCGCCTGGAAGCGGAGGGAAGCGACATCTTCCTGCGGGGAGACGAACGCACGGAAAATCCCTATCTGGATGCCTCCACCACCCATAACTCAACCTCCGGGGGAGCGCTGCTGGATGCAAGCAAGTGGCTCATTGCGGAAGACCAGACTTCCAATCTCTACCTGATTTCCGACTCCATTGCACGGGATATGGAAAACGGAGACATGAACTCCGCCACCCGCAAGCTGGCGGCGGCGGCAGGCAGCACGGTCAACGCGCTGGGTACGGCCCAGAAGGATGCCCTGCGCGACCAGATGGGCTGGATCAGGAACCGCACCACCCTCATGGGCGTCA